>JGI20225J20221_1000170_pt1 | contig 108006 bp, 92 predicted proteins | sample BioMet4_FD_20221 | JGI IMG/M metagenome (IMG submission 20221) | reverse complement strand
TNNTCGGANTNGAACAGNGCTTCNGNNANNGCTTTGGNNAGNTCTGTTTTGCCGACTCCGGTAGGCCCCAGGAATAGGAACGATCCAATCGGTCTTCCGGGATCCTTCAGACCCACGCGTCCTCTCTTAACGGCTTTGGCAACAGCCGAGACCGCCTCATTCTGAGAAATCACGCGGCGGTGCAGCACCGACTCCAGCTTCATAAGCCGCTCGCTTTCTGTCTCCGCGAGCTTCGTAACCGGTATTTTAGTCCATTCTGACACAACAATGGAAACCGCGTCCCCGCTGACTTCCGGGCCATTCACGCCCTTCCTTCCGGAAAAGCGCTTCCTCGCGTTCTCCAGTTTCTCACGGGTATCCTCGTATTCCTTATTAAGAAGCGCCGCCTCCGCCACCGAGCCGCGGGAAAGCGCGTCCTCTCTCTCTCCGGAGAGCTTAACCTGTCGATCCTCCAGTTCCTTAATACGAGGTGATACGCGAAAACCATTCAAGCGTACCTTGGAACAAGCCTCATCGAGAACGTCAATCGCCTTATCCGGCAGATGACGGTCGTTGATGTATTNCACCGACCGACTCAATNTCCGCCNCGNTAACGGNNNTCTNACGCTTGNTGGCTGGCATCAGACGTGCCCGCGCGCCCGCCTCATCAATCACGTCAATCGCCTTATCCGGCAGATGACGGTCGTTGATGTATTNCACCGACCGACTCAATNTCCGCCNCGNTAACGGNNNTCTNACGCTTGNTGGCTGGCATCAGACGTGCCCGCGCGCCCGCCTCATCAATCACGTCAATCGCCTTATCCGGGAGATTTCTGTCCGTGATATATCTCTCGGAAAGCTTCACCGCGTTCTCAATGGCCTCATCCGTAATCGTAACGCCATGAAACTTCTCATATCTTGACCGCAGTCCGCTTAATATGGAAACACTCATAGCCTCGGAAGGCTCCTCCACCATGATGGGCTGAAAACGGCGTTCCAAAGCGGCGTCCTTCTCAATGTATTTGCGATACTCCGCGATTGTCGTGGCTCCGATCAGCTGGAACTCGCCTCTCGCGAGCGCCGGCTTCAGAATATTCGCCGCGTCAAGCGCTCCTTCCGCGCCGCCCGCGCCGATAATCGTGTGTACCTCATCCAGGAACACAATCACATTGCCCTCCTGCTGAACCTCCTGTATAACGCCCTTCATTCGCTCCTCGAACTCACCGCGGTATTTCGATCCGGCGACCATCCCTGACAAATCCAACGTCAGTACGCGCTTATTTCGCATTTGGTCCGGAACGAGCCCATCCGTTATCTGCTGGGCAAGTCCCTCGACGATCGCGCTCTTGCCGACACCCGGCTCTCCGATCAGACATGGATTATTCTTCGTTCTCCGGCTCAGGATCTGAATAACACGGGCTATCTCATTCTCCCGCCCGATTACAGGATCCAGCGCGCGTTCCGCCGCCTTCTTCGTCAAATCCAGGCTATACTGCTCTAGTAGTTTCCCGCCGCCCTGCGCGCGGCCGGTCTTATCCGCGATTACGTCATCCAGATCCTCACCGAGAATCTGTGTAATCATCAGATATACTGTCTGAAGCGAAATATCAAGTGTCACCAATATTCTCGCGGCCACGCAGTCCGTGTCTCGAATAATGGCCAGAAGCATATGCTCCGTCCCGCTCTCACTGCTTCCGTACGCTTCCGCGTAAATCGAGCTCTCCTCAAGTATCGCTTCCAGTCTCGGCGTAATGCCATCTCTGTCCGCGGTATCGACCGGAGTGTCAGGCGCCACAAGATTCGTGATAATCTGCTGGATCTTCTCCTCATCCGCGCCGCATTCCGCCAGAATCTGCCCCGCGACGCCCGTATACTCATGGCGCAGCCCGAGCAGCAAATGCTCCGTGCCTATGTAATTATGCCCCAGCTTCTTCGATACGCTTCTCGCGTATTGAAGCGCCTTCATGGCCTGTTTCGTGTAAGCCTTCATCTTCACTCCTTGCCCGTCTCCGGCCGAAAAGACCGAATCCGTAACTTAAATTCTTCCGCGCGGGCTGTTAACTGTACTCGTCAAAAATCTGGTCAACAAGCTCATGTACCTCGTCACGCGTAATGTTCTTGCAGGACCCGGCCGCGAGTAAAACAGTCAGCGCTTCCTTCATTTCAGCCAACGCGTTGATCTTATCGACATCAATCGCTATGACGGCTCCCTTGCGGCGGTCAAGCCGTATAAAGCCCTCCTGCTTCAGCACGCTGTAGGCTTTATTGACCGTGTGCATATTGATCCCGATCGTGTCCGCCAATTGCCGGACCGATGGCAGCGCGTCTCCCTCATGAATCACGGAAGTCGCGATTCCGATAATGATCTGATTGCGCAACTGCATGTACAGAGCCTCATCGCTGTTAAAATCTACCTTGATAAGCATACTTCATCACCCATTTCTCTATGCTCCTGTTACAAAAGCAGAAAAAAGCTATCTGTTATATAAATAATATAACAGATAGCCTGCTCTGTCAAGTCGCTTTGAGAATGTTTCCTGTTACTTGTATCTGCCTCGATAACCGCTCAGTTCTCCCGCGTGTGATGACTCCATCGGCTGACCCTCATTCAGAAGCTTGATTCCGCTCGCCTGATACGCGTCCAGAAAAGTATTAATCACAGCGCCCAACGTCATATACTCGCCCGTGGTGCCTGAGTTGTTGAGCGCTGTCTGAAACTCGGAAGAAAGATTCAGCTCCAGCTTCAATCCCGTACTGTCGGTAGTCTTATTAAAGTCCAGCGCCTTCACGCCCGAAGGAATCGCCTCCCTGGCCGCCAGCGCGTCCAGCAGCGCCTGTGGCGTCAGCTCAGGAATGGTGACGCTTTCTGTCGTAAACGCGGTCGCGTCCTCGTTACTATAGGTGAGTGTCACCGTAACCGGAGCCGCGGTTGTTGTGTCCGTTGCCGCGGCAGCGCTTTGACCCTTGGCTGCCGCGCTGTTGTCTCCGGCCGCGCTGTCGGTTTTCGCGCCATCTGTCTTCGTGCCGGCAGTTGTCGATTCCGCTGCCTGTCCGCTGGCATCCGACGACGCGCTCTGACTCGTTCCCGCGTCCTCCGCGTTCTGTGTTGTGGCGGCTCCACCGCAGCCCGCGAAAACAAGCGCCGCTGTCAATATAACATATATCGGTATCCACGTTTTCCTTCTCATAGTAATCCTCCCCATGTCTTACGCGTGAATAAAAAGAGGCGTGCCGAAGCATACCTCTTATTATTGTATCGACGGCTTAATCTAAATCATCGTTTACCGTGTCCTATAAATTAATCCAAGTCTATAATATCCATCTTGAAATCATCATCTTCATCGCTTTGAATGACCTCGGCAATATCCGCTGTAGTGCTCTTCATCTGACGGGGCGCCGGCTCAGGCTCTGATTCCAGAGCTCTCTCACCCGGCTCAAGCTTGTCATTCATAACCTTGTCTGTCATCTCGGCCAGATTCTTCTCCAGAAGATCCAGATCAAAATCACTGGAATCTCCCGCCGCGGCCATCGTTACCACACGGTCCTCCGGTGACACGGGAGCTCGTCCCTTACGGGCGGCCTCAACCGCTCCGGTATCAATAATCTTCGTCGCGTCGGAAACGGCGGATCTGGATTTCGCCTGCTTCAGGCTCCGAACCGGTGCCGCCGGCTCCTCATCTACGTCCGGAAGCTTGTCATCCTGCCATGTTTCCTCATCCGCGTCAAAATAATCATCAAACTCATCCGCCAGATTCGGAAGCGATCCTGTCACGCCGGGATCCGCGGCCGCGCTCTGTCCGGAGGCGATGATCGGCTCTTCCTCCGCCTCGTCGGCGTACGCGTTCTTCAGTGTCTCCGCGATTGGCCTGTCATCCTCCGCCTTGCGGGCGATACGGTCATTCACCTTGTCGTCCTTCGTGAGTCTGCGTTCCGCCTTGGCGTCCATTTTCGCGTTACGTCTCGCCTCGCGCTTACTGAAGTTCTGCGTTTCCTGCCCGCCGTTGCGCTTCAGATCGATAATACGCTCCTCAAGATCCAGTGTCTTATGTCTGCGCTTGATGATCGCGTTCAACATCAGGAAGAAGAAAACCACGCAGAGCACCAGCTCAATCAGATAGATATTCTTCGCTTTGCCGATGTCGTTGTTGTATTTCGCGTTCATATCCTTAAGCTCAGACTGCAGGTTCGAGACCGACGTCTGAAGCTCTGTGATCTTATCATTGGAAGCCGTGTCATACTTCGACACGGTACCATCTGTCTGGCTGTAGATGAACCAGCCCAGATTCGTGCCGTCAAGACTTCCATAAACCAGATACGTGCCGGTCGTCGCGGAATCCGCGACCCAGACATCCGTCATCTTGTCGCCGATTGCCGCCCTCGTCTGGGTATAACCATCCGGTACCGTAACGCTGCTGTCCGGCGTAAGCACCATCAATGTCTTCTCGCTGAGCGTCACGCTGTTATATTTGTAAAAAGTCCCGTCCGAGCTCAGTAAATAGAAACCGTTCAAAGACGCGTCCGATGAATTCACCAGATAAAAAAGCTTCACGCTCTCGGTCTTCCTGTCCAGTCCCCCGAAATACGTCGTTCCCTGGTAGTCCAGCTTCGCCTCGTAAAATCCATCCGGTATCTCACTGCTGCTATATTCAGACGTCATCGTCATAGCCGTTCCGTTCACGGTTACCGACGAGCCTGTCGAGCTGCTGTTCGTCGCGAAGGCCGCGTTACCTACTAACAGAACCAGCAAACACAGCGTCGCCACAAAAGCGGGAAATCGTTTCTTCATCTTTATTCTCCTTCGTAAAAAGTCCCTTATTTTGAATAAAATACACTTTTTATTATAGGAATGATTGCCCGCTTTTGTCAACAATTTTAATACTTTCTTAAGTCCTGAGAGTTAAGCCTCGTCAATTGCCTTTCCTATATCACCGCGGCAGTATTTGCCATCGAAGTCGACCCATTCGGAAGCCTTATACGCGTTCGCTCTGGCTTCTTTCAGATCCGCTCCCAGAGCGGTCACGCCGAGGACTCTTCCCCCGTTTGTCAGGATTTTTCCGTCCTCAAGCCGTGTCCCGGCGTGAAAACAATAATAGCCATCGGTATTCTCGAAGCGCTCCAGGCCGTTAATGACCTTGCCCTTCTCATATTTCAGGGGATAACCCGCGGAGGCGAGCACAACGCAGACCGCGGCGTTATCCTCAAACTCCAGCGCGTAATGGTCCAGCGTCCCATCCACGCACGCTTCCATGATTTCCACAATATCCCCGCGCATACGAGGCAGCACGACCTGCGCTTCCGGATCCCCGAATCTCGCGTTATACTCGAGCAGCTTAGGCCCCTTTTCCGTCAGGATCAGGCCATAAAAAATCACGCCCTTGAACTCTCTGCCTTCCTTCCGCGCCGCGTCCACCGTAGGCTGGAAGATATTTTTCTCGCAGTATTCCGCGAGTTCCTTTGTGTAAAACGGGCTGGGCGAAAACGTCCCCATACCGCCCGTGTTAAGTCCCTTGTCGCCATCCAGCGCGCGCTTGTGATCCTGCGCCGAGGTCATCACGCGGACCGTCTTCCCGTCCGTGAAGGTAAGCACGGAAACCTCGCGGCCCGTCAAAAACTCCTCAACGACCAGCTCTTCTCCCGCCGAGCCGAATTTCTTATCGACCATGATGGTACGGACACCCTCAAGCGCTTCCGCGCGGTCGGCGCAGATCAGAACGCCTTTGCCCATGGCGAGTCCCGACGCCTTCAGCACGATCGGGTACGAAGCCGTCTCCAGATAAGACTCCGCCTCCGCCGCGTCGGTAAAAATCCGGTAATCCGCCGTAGGGATATTATATTTTCTCATGAAATCCTTGGAAAAAGCTTTGGAACCCTCCAGAATCGCCGCGTTTTTACGAGGCCCGAAAACGCGCAGTCCTCTGCTCTCAAAAACATCCACAATTCCGCCGACAAGCGGGTCGTCCATGCCGACGACCGTCAGGTCAATTCCCTTTTCCTCGGCGAAATCCACCAGCCGGTCGAATTCCATGACTCCGATATCCACGAGCTCCGCGAGCTTCGCGATACCGGCGTTGCCCGGCGCGCAATATATTTTCGTGACCTTCGGACTCTGAGATATTTTCCACGCCAACGCGTGCTCTCTTCCGCCTCCGCCGATAATCAGTATTTTCATTCTTTATTCTCCTTCCGGGCAAGCTCCGCGATGGCCTCCGGCAAAATAACCCATTCCGCCTCTTCCATGACCTTGCGCTGTAATTCCTCCGCCGTGATTCCTTCCGGTACCTCGACTGCCTTCTGTTTCAGAATCGGGCCGGCGTCGAGTTCCTCGTCCACGTAATGAACTGTGGCGCCCGTAATCTTAACGCCCCTCGCGAGCGCCGCCTCATGTACTTTCAACCCATAGAAACCTTTACCGCAAAATGAGGGAATCAGTGAAGGGTGAATATTGATAATACGTCTTTCGTACTCCCGGACCACGTCCATCGGTATCTTCACGAGATAGCCCGCGAGAACGATCAAATCCGGATTCACCCGGTTCAGCTCGTCCAGAAGAGCCTTCTCGAACGCCTTCCTTGTCTCGAACGCTTTCGGCGAGATCGTGACCGCCAAAACACCGGCTTTCGCCGCCCGAACCAGACCATACGCCTCCGGACCGCTGCTGATGACCTCCGCGATCTCGGTATTCTGTATACGTCCATTCCGGACCGCGTCGATTATCGCCTGAAGATTCGTTCCTCCGCCGGAAATCAGAACTACGACTCTCAGCATAAGACAACGCTCTTTTCTCCGGATTCCACACGGCCGACCGTGTAAGCCTTCTCGCCTGCCGCCTCCAGAATCTTGATCGTCTTCTCCGCCTCTTCGGGAGCGACGCCGAGAACCATACCCAGTCCCATATTAAAGGTATTATACATTTCCTTGTCCGTAAGACGCCCGTTTTTCTGAAGGATCGGGAAAATCTCCGGAATCGGATAGCTGGCCTGCTTCACCACTGCCATAAGGCCGTCCGGAAGCATCCGGGGAATATTCTCATAGAAGCCGCCGCCTGTTATATGGCTGCAGCCTTTCACAGTAACATCCGCGTCCTTAAGCGCTTTGAGCGCTTTCACGTAGATCTTCGTCGGTCTTAAAAGAGCCTCGCCCCAGGACGCCTGAAGTCTCTCATCATAACGATCCAGAGAGGAGCGGCTCATATTCACAATGCTCCGGACAAGCGAGAAGCCATTGCTGTGTACGCCGGAAGAAGACAGGCCGATCAATACGTCCCCATCCTTCAGCTTCTGACCGGTAATCAAATCTTTCTCGTCCACAACACCGACCGCGAAACCCGCGAGATCATACTCATCCGGCGGGTAAAAGCCCGGCATCTCCGCTGTCTCGCCGCCGATCAGCGAAGCGCCCGCCTGACGGCAGCCCTCCGCGACACCGCTCACGATGGCCGCGATTTTCTCCGGCTCGTTGTGCCCACACGCGATATAATCCAGGAAAAAGAGCGGCTCCCCGCCGGCGCAGGCGATATCGTTCACGCACATCGCCACGCAGTCGATTCCGACCGTGTCATGCTTATCCAGCAGAAAAGCCAGCTTCAACTTCGTGCCCACGCCATCTGTTCCGGAGACCAGCACAGGCTTCTCCATCTGTTTGAAGCGTTCCATTGAGAAAGCTCCCGAAAAGCCTCCCAGGTTCGTCAGGACTTCCGGACGCATTGTCGACGCCACATGCTCCTTCATCAGTTCAACCGCCTTGTAACCGGCCTCGATATCAACGCCCGCTTTTTTGTAATCCATACGCTCCTCCATCTTCGCTATCTTTTCTCGTTCTTTTGCTTCAGATACTCTTTATAACCGACCTCGTCCAGCTTCGCCGCCTTGGTCTGAACACTCTCTTTCGTCTCCTTAACGTATTCCTTGAGCTTTTCGCGAATTCCGGCGTCCGAAATCGCCAGCATTCTCGCCGCGAGTACCGCCGCGTTCACGCCGCCGCCGATCGCGACCGTCGCTACCGGCACAGAAGGCGGCATCTGCAGGATTGAGTAGACAGCGTCCATTCCGCCTGTCGTCTTGTCATAAAGTGGCACGCCGATGACCGGAAGCGGAAAAATCGCCGCGCACATGCCCGGCAGATGCGCCGCCATGCCCGCGCCCGCGATGATTACCTTGAATCCCTTACTTTCCGCGGTTTTCGCGTACTCGAAGAAAACATCCGGCTCCCTGTGAGCCGATATAATTGTCATTTCATAAGTAATGCCGAAGCGGTCCAAAAGCTCCGCGGCCTTGCTCATTACTTCAAGATCCGAGTCGCTTCCCATTACGATTCCAACCTGCGCCATACCCATCCTCCTTATTGTTCGACAGCCAGCGAGTTATTAGCGAAAGTGATAAATACACTCCTATTTATAATTACTTTAATGTCATCTTACGAGATTCCCCGGTCCTTGTCAATCATGGGGCCGGGGAACAGTTATTATATATTCTAATTAAATTCTATCGGGCTGTTTATAACAAAAAGCTTTCCTCTTCAACTTTACTAAAAGGCTCGTTCAGAAAACCGGTGCCTTCAAGAACAAAGCGTCCGTCCCGGATCAGCGTGATTTTTCCGCCTTCCGCGGACAGCGCGTTGATTTCCCCGAGCTCACTATAAGGGATCGTGATATCGGTGTGACATTGAAAATAAGCCTGATCCGGATTCTCTTTCCGTTTCGCGGAGCAGGTGTTCTCCCTGGCGATTATTTCCTTACCGTCCGAGTTGTATACCTTCAGGTCTTCCTCATGACTGTAGCAGGTGTCGCCAACCGCGAAATGCGGCCCCATTTTTTCGGCGATCAAAATCGGCATCCGGTCCTGAATATGATATTTTTCCGCCATCACATAAGCGAACGTGTTCGTTCCGATCGCGAATTCTCCCAGCGGAAGTGACTCGTGATTTTGAAGCAGGTTCTCAAAAATATATTTCCGGTTCTCTTCTTCCGTCTCGAAATTCCCGCAGCTGTAATCCGTCACCATCCCATCTGTGAACGTAAGCTCCAGATCCTTGTAAAACAGGCCTTCCAGAAAAACTCCGGTCACGTGAAGAATTCCGTTCGTCCCCTTTAGCCGGGGCGATGTGAACACCTCTCCTACCGGTATGTTCACGTCCGCGACACAGTTCTCGAAAATTGTTTCCCTCTCCGGGTCAGAAAGAGGCGTGAAAGCCACGGTGAGCCTTGTGTGGTTCTTGCCCCGCCCGATAATTTCCGCCGCCAGGCCCCGGTCGAGCGCGTTGATCAGTTTCTGCTGAACCTCTTCGTATTTCTTATAATCCAGCGTGTTGATCTGTATCACGTCGCGGAAAATCTCCGGATACGCCTTCCCGATCTCGGGTGTCGGAAAAGAGATAATCGTAAAACTTCTTTCCTCACCGGGAATATACTCGTTCGTGATAAGGGAAGCCTGACTCTCATAGTAAACCATACGCTCCCGCTGCCTTTCATTCAGAACGGCGGCCGCGCTTTTGGCCTCCGGCGCGAAGGGCATCTCCCCGAACGTCTCGATCACGGCGGGTCCCGCCATCTCTCTCGCCGGTGTCTTGAATTCCTCAAAGGACTGCCGCAGGATTTCCAGTTTTCGGTTTACATACCGCTTGTCCAGAAAAATCGCCTGATCCTGTCTGTGGTCATACTCGTATTGCCTGTTTGGCGCGGCGCCATAATAGCCAACCTTACTCATACCGCGTTTCGTGTGGATTCCGACAGCCGCCCTGTAAATGACCGGTCTTAATCCAGCCGCTTTAAATCCGCGGACGGCTTCCGCGACAACACGCTCAAAACCCATCTGATAACGGATGTTCACGGTTTTCTTACGACTCAGGTCTTTTTTCTCTCTTTTGAAACCAAGTATATACCCATTTACGTACGCGTCGGCCATACGCTTGATCTCTCTCTCCGGAAGATGATTTACGAACGCCGCGCCGGCCCTGACCGCGTCATCGATATATTCCCCGTAATAATACAAGTACGAGAGATCCTCGTTCCCGCTTCGGGCGCGCCGGTCCGCCTCTTCCAGAATCCTCTCCGCGAAATCCAGCTCAGGGTCGACCTGTTCTCTGACGCGTCTTCGCGTAAAAAAGTCCAGATAATCCCAGGCGTACCAGTACACGATCTCGCGAAGGCCCGCGTATGGCGGGATTTCTCCCTCGAACTTGCAGTAGACCTCCACAAAAAGCTCGGCCAGAATCGTGACCGCCTCTTTATTCCCCTCGCTCGCGTAAGGAATCATGCCGCGGATCTCCGCGTAAAGAAATGATAAAAGCCTCGCGTAATCTGACGCCTCCGGCCCGAAGACACGCGCCGCGAAGGCCGGATTCGCGTAGCAGCTTTCGTAACGCTCGCCGATCATGTCCGCGTAGAGTCTCCGGTTATACTCCTGCCATGTTTTTTCCGGAGCTTTCTGAAGCTCTCCCGACTGAAGCGCCTCCATATAATTTTTAATTTCTCCAATAAAAGAAGCCACGATCCGGAAATAATCCCGATATGGCTCCTGTACTGTTTCTTCCTCCATTATACCACTGATCCTCTCCATGACCAGCTGATATCTTTCTTCGTTCAGTTCCATTAGCTCGCCGCTCCCATGACAAAAATAATAATAAAAAGTATCAATAGTATGATATTCAGCCCGATTGCCACCCGGGAAACGCCATACGCCCGGTCCGGCTCGTGAAGGCTGTCAAAGCCGATCCATATTCCAAACACCGCGAGACCCGCGGATATAATTCCAAACGCTCCGATTACCGCCTGCGCGGCGCCGCCTTCCACATAGGCCGCCATAACGAGCATTACCAGAAAAATAAACGCGAGAAGCCAGACGGTAAGGGAAACGATTCCCTTTCGGGCCGGTTCCTTCTTCGCGCATCCATATTTCCTGTTTCCTCGTATTCTGCGCGCTTTTCTGCTTCTCATTCTCTAACCGCTCTCCTTATCCAATGACAGATATAATACAAAATACAACCCAACGCTCCGCCGAGCGTGTTCAAAATCATGTCGTCTACATCAAAAGCCCCGACTCTGCAAAGAAGCTGGATCAGCTCCACAAGAAGGCTCGAGCAGAACGCCAGCAATACCGTGTTTCCAAAGCCCGAACGCCGCTTCGTGATCAGCGGCAGGAAAAAGCCAAATGGCATGAAAGCGATCACGTTGCCAAAAAGATTCGTGAAAACAACCTGGGCGCCAAGAAGCGCGCGATTATCCCAGAATCGTCGGATCTCCTTAAACGGAATCAGGTTATAATGATACGTGTTCGCTACGACAGTGCGTCCGTAGCTTTCCGAAAAGAACAAAAAGTATACTAACGCGATCAAATACAAAGCGAAAGTGATCATGCCGATCACCCGAATTTTACCCGCGGTTCCAAATTTCACCAAAATACCTCTTTCCACTGGCCGCTAAAAAGTCAGAGATGACTTACGAGACAATAATCTCGCGCCATTCACGATTGAAAGAACACCTACGGCGATGCCGGCCGCTATCGCGATAACGCCGAGCGCGATGCTTCCGCCGCCTACATGTTTCATTGTATTATACGCTGCCTCATTCATAGTTCCGCCTCCAGATAAATTATCGAACGCCATATGTCTCGTAATATTGATCGATTGCCATTTTAAGAGTGTCGTCAATAATGACGCGTCCCTTATAAGGTTTATTGTAAAGTCTCTCCACAACATCGCCCATCGTGACGATTGCGGTCGTCTTCAGACCGTATTTCTCCTCGATTTCAGCCAAAGCGCTCTTTTCTCCCTGTCCTCGCTCCATACGATCCACGGAGACGACCAGTCCGAGCGTTTCCACGTTCCCGCGCGCGCGCAGAATCGGCAGTGTTTCCTGAATGGAGGTTCCGGCCGTAGTAACATCTTCTATGATGACAACACGGTCCCCATCGCCGACCGGACCGCCAAGAAGGATTCCCTTATCGCCGTGGTCTTTTACTTCTTTACGATTTGAGCAATACCGGATGTCCTTGCCATATAATTCGCTGATCGCCATTGTCGTCGCCACCGTAAGAGGAATTCCCTTATACGCGGGCCCGAATAAAACGTCAAAATCAAACCCGAAGCTCTCGTTGATCGCGCGGGCGTAATACTCGCCAAGCCTGCGCAGCTGCGCTCCTGAGCGGTAAAAACCCGTATTGATGAAAAAGGGCGTCTTCCGACCGCTTTTCGTCACAAAATCACCGAATTTCAGGACTTCGCAATCAACCATGAACTCGATAAACTCTTCCTTGTATTGTTCCATATTCCGTCTCCTCTCAGATTCTAATCCTTTTACCGCTATTTCACAAGGCCAATCAGGCTGTTTACGTCATCGAAATTGTATTTTGCCAGATAATCCTCAATCCCGGCGGCTATTTTCTCTGTCGCCATGGGATCCCGGAAGTTAGCCGTTCCTACCGCTACCGCCGTGGCTCCCGCGAGCAGGAACTCGACCGCGTCGTCCGCGTTACGGATGCCGCCCATTCCGATTATGGGAATATGAACCGCCTTCGCCGTCTGGTAGACCATGCGCACGGCAATCGGCTTAATGGCCGGGCCGGAAAGACCGCCGGTCTTATTCGCCAGGACAAAGTCTCTTCTGTGGATGTCTATTTTCATGCCTGTCAGCGTATTGATCAGAGAAAGCGCGTCCGCGCCTCCCGCTTCCGCCGCTTTCGCGATTTCTGTAATATCCGTCACGTTCGGGCTCAGCTTCATGATGACCGGCTGCTTCGCGTGACGCTTGATTTCTCGCGTAATTTCCTCGACCGCCGCCGGGTCCTGCCCGAAGGCGATGCCACCCTGCCGCACGTTCGGGCAGGAAATATTGATTTCCAGCAAATCGACTTCTTCGTCAGAAAGTCGTTCCGCGACTTCGATATACTCATCGGCGGAATGCCCGCAAACATTCACGATTACCTTCGTGTCAAATTTCGCGAGAAAAGGCAGATCTCTCTCAATAAGGGTGTCCACACCGGGATTCTGAAGGCCTACCGCGTTCAGCATGCCACCGTAGGTTTCGGCGATTCTCGGTGTGGGATTGCCCTCCCACGGTACATTCGCCACGCCCTTGGTAACCACGGCTCCCAGTTTATTCAGGTCCACGAACTCCGCGTATTCCATACCGGAACCAAATGTGCCCGACGCTGTCATGACCGGATTTTTAAGCTCGACACCGGCCAGATTCACTTTTGTGTTCATCAAAACTCAACCTCCGTCGCCAGGAATACAGGGCCGTCCGCGCAAACTCTTTTGTTGCGGACCTTACTGTGCTCGTCCGTCTCATGGCTCTTACAGACGCAGCCCAGACAGGCGCCGATTCCGCAAGCCATACGCTCCTCGAGTGACAGGTAACAGGGAACATTGATCTTCGCCGCGTATTCCTTAAGCGCGCGGAGCATCGGTGTCGGCCCGCAGGCGTAAATTACGTCGCCGCTTATCTGACGCTCCCGGATCGCGTCCAGAACCGTGCCTTTCGTTCCACTGCTTCCATCCTCCGTGGCTATATAGAGCTCGCCGTTCTCCCGCAGCTCACGAGTCAGAAATCTCTCGTCTCGATACCCGCACACAGACACGACGGGCACATTATAGCGTTTCAACTCGCGCCCCAGACCGACCATCGGAGGAATGCCGATTCCACCGCCAATCAAAAGCGCGCGCCCCGGTCTCGGACTGAAGCCGTTTCCAAGGGGCCCCATCATCTGTGCCTGATCGCCCGCCTTCAGCGAGGCGAACTCTTCTGTTCCCGCGCCGGCGATACGGTAAACGAGACGAATCCGTCCCGTCTCGCCCTCGATTTCGCACAGACTGATCGGTCTTGGCAAAAGGCGCGTTCCGTCCGCGCAGAACACGGAGACGAACTGTCCCGCCTTAGCCAGCGCGGCGATCTTCTCTGTCCGCGCCCACATACTGAATATTCCGGAAGCAATCTCCTCCTGGGAGATCACCTCGACTGTTTCCATTCTCTTCGCGCTCATCTTACTCTCCTGTTATTTGCCAAGCGCCTGCCGGATATCCGCGGTCATAGCCTCGACCGCCGCTCTGGAGGCGTCGGCGAAATTCTCTTCCCCATACTTCGCGTAAGCTTCCTGCTTATACGCCGCGATAATGCCGCGGGATGAGTTTACGATCGCGCCGAGTCCATCCTCGTTAAAGAAATGGACCAGATCCTTGCCCTTACCTCCCTGCGCGCCATAACCGGGCACCAGGATAAAGCTCTTAGGCATGATACGCCGAAGCGTCTTGCCCATCTCCGGATACGTAGCGCCGACTACCGCTCCAATATTGCTGTAGGCGCCGTCGACACAATCCTCGCCCCATTTCGCGACCTGCTCGCCTACCCACTCATAGAGAGGACGGCCATCGATCAGGCGGTCCTGGAATTCCCCGCTGCTGGGATTTGAGGTCTTAACCAGAATAAACAGGCCCTTGTCATATTTCTTGCAGACGTCCACAAAAGGATTTACACCGTCGCTTCCCAGATAAGGATTCACTGTCGCGAAGTCCTCGTCAAAAGCGACGTATGATTTCGAACCGACCTGTACTTCTCCGAGGTGACCTGCCGCGTACGCCGCGGAAGTCGATCCGATATCGCCTCGCTTGACATCGCCGATGACAACCAGTCCCTTCTCTTTGCAATACCGGACTGTTTTCGCGAAGGCCGCGACACCGGGAACGCCGAACTGCTCATACATAGCAATCTGCGGCTTGACCGCCGGAATCAGATCATATGTGTTATCCATGATTTTCTTATTGAATTGCCAGACTGCCTCGGCGGCTCCCTCAAGGGTCTCGCCGAACTCCGCGTACGCCTCATTCTTTATTGAGTCAGGAATATAACTCAGCATCGGATCGAGCCCCACAACGATCGGGGCGTCTGTTTTCTTTATATTGCTTATCAAGCGACTGATCATAGCTTATCTCCTCCGTAATAAAAGTCTACCACTGCGAACGATACACGATTCTTCCCGCAACCAGCGTGTTCATAACGCGCCCTCTGACCTTCCGGCCGATAAAAGGCGAGTTCTTGCCGCGGGAGCAGGTTGCTTCCGCCCGGATCGTATATTCGAATTTCGGGTCAAAGATCACAATATCGGCGATCTTGCCGATTTCAAGCGATCCCCTGTCAATACCAAGTATTCTGGCCGGCGTAAGGCTCATGCGGCTCGCGAGCTGTGAAGGCGTAAGAACACCGGGCTCCACAAGCTCTGTCATGGCAAGGCCGAGAGCCGTCTCAAGTCCTACAATTCCAAATGGCGCCGTACGCATCGAGCCGGATTTCTCTTTGGCCGTGTGCGGCGCGTGATCCGTGGCGATCGCGTCGATCACGCCTTCTTTGAGTCCTTCCTTCAGAGCCTCGACATCGAGCTTTGTCCGGATCGGCGGATTCATCTTATAGTTCGCGTCATCACCGGGAATATCCTCTGTCGTAAGCGTGAAATGATGCGGACAGACTTCCGCTGTCACGCGTACGCCGCGCGACTTGGCCTGACGGATCAGGTCCACGCTTTTCTCGGTTGAGCAATGGCACAAATGGAGTTTCGCGCCGGTTCGCTCCGCCAGTCCGATATCCCGCTCCACAATTCTGTCTTCCACCTCATTACTGATTCCGGGAAGGCCCATCCGCTCCGAAACACTGTCCTTATTCATCACGCCGCCCTTCACCAGATTGATGTCCTCGCAATGAGCGAAAATACCGATCCGGTTCGCCGCGGCGATTCTCATCGCCTTCTCGTAAAGCTTCTCGTCCATTACGGACTTGCCATCTTCGCTGACGGCGGGACATCCTGCCTTCGCCATTCCCTCTATGTCCGCCAGTTCCCTGCCCTGCTGCCCCATCGTAATGGCGCCCAGCTGAATTACGTTCACGATTGCCTCGTCCATGGCTCGTCTTTGTAATTCCAGGAGCTTCTCCGGCGTGTCCATGACCGGCTTCGTGTTCGGCATCGCGCAGATGGTCGTGAAACCTCCCGCGGCGGCCGCCTCGCTTCCTGTCGTTAAGGTTTCCTTCTCCGTAAACCCAGGATCCCGAAGATGAGTATGCAAATCGATAAAGCCGGGCATAACATAGCAGTTCTCCGCCTCTATCACAACGCTCGCGGTCGTCCGCAGGTTTTCCCTGATTTCCGAAATTCTCCCGTTCTCAATCAGAATGTCGTATTTTCCTTCCAGCCCCGAGGCTGGGTCTATTATATAACCGTGCTTAATCAGAGTTTTCATATTCATCCTCCCCCCATATATGTACTGCTTTTATTTTACATGGCATTCTTAGTGATTTCAAGCGCTTTTTGGAGCTGTGTGTCCGTCGTCTCGTCCGCGGAATCCTTCGCGGACGGATCCGCCACCTCAACATCCGGCGTGATGCCCACGCCATTGATGCTTCTTCCGTTCGGCGTAAAGTACTCGAATGTCGTTATTTTGATCGCGGTACCATCTTTCAGATCAAAGACGGACTGCATGACGCCCTTCCCATAGGTCGTGGTTCCGACAATTGTTCCAATTCCTCTGTCCTGAACCGCTCCCGAGAAAATTTCAGAAGCGCTGGCGCTGTTCTCGTTGACCAGTACCGTAAGCGGCATTCCAAGCGTGTCGTCACCTTTCGAGTAATAATTCTTGACATTGCCGTCTTTATCCTTTGTGTACACAATCAATCCTTGTGGCAGAAGCTCATCCAGCATATCGCAGACTGTATCCACGTTTCCTCCCGGATTGTCCCGCAGATCAATTACCAGGCCGGCCGCGCCCTGGGCGGTCAGATCCTCTTTCGCTTTCTTGAACTGATCCAGCGTCGTTTCCTCAAATTCCGTGACCTTAATATAACCGATCTGGTTGTCCATCATCTTGTACGACACTGTCTGAATTTCAATGGATCTTCTCGTAGCTGTTATAGTCATTTCCTGTCCGTCCCGATAGAGGGTCAGGTCAACCGTCGTGCCTTCCTCTCCCTTGATATTCTTTACAACGTCAGTCAGACTTTTCTCCGTGATGTCCTCGCCGTTTACTTTATACAGGATATCGCCGGCGGCCATGCCCGCCTCTTCCGCGGGACTCCCACCATAAACAGACAGACACGTGATAATATTCGTGTCCTTGTCCTGCGTGAAAACCGCGCCGATTCCCGAATATGAACCGGAAGTCGTCTCTTCCAGTTCCTTCGTCTCCTCCTGGTTGTAATAGACCGTGTATTTATCTCCCAGGCCCTCGATCAGACCGGCGTACATGCCTTCCCGCATGTCATCGGTCGTATAATCATGCAGGTAATATTTATCGACCATCTTCTCCAGAAGCTCGATTTTCGTGACGGCGGCGCTTGAAAGAACGCCTCCGGAGCTTACGCCCTTGACCAGCGACTGCCCCCACAAAAAGAAAACGCAAACAAACGCGACAACCATTACGCCAAGTGTCACCAGAACGCCTGTCAGAACGCCTTTTCCGAAACTTTTGGGCTTCTTATCCCGTTTCGGGCGGTATCTTCCGTTCTTCGTTCCTTCGTTCCCCGGCCCGCCTGTTTCCGGAACGCTCTCAACCGCCGTCTTTTCCGGTGTCTCCTGATCGGCCGCGCCGGCAGGCGAGTCCTCGCTTTTGCCATCAAGCGCTTTGTAAATCTCGTAATCCTGTTCGTTCATAAAAAATCCTTTCCGCGCTTTAAGCGCCTCCGTATATAAAAGGGGCGTCTCTTTTACGTAAATCCGCGGACTTACATTCCGGAGACACCCCTCTGGATATACTCAATCCAATCCCTATAAATACAAATATGGGTTGACAGCCGTACCATTCACTTCCACCTGAAAATGCAGATGATTGCCGGAAGAGTTACCCGTACTGCCGACAGCGGCGATCTGCTGTCCCGCGCTCACTGTCTGCCCCGCCGACACATAAAGCGCCGAGGCGTGCATGTATTTTGTCACAAGGCCATTTCCATGGTTTATTACGACCCAGTTTCCGGCTGAGGCGCTGTATCCGGCGATAATTACCGTGCCGGACGCCGCCGCGTAAATAGGATTGCCGGCTGAGCACGCCAGATCAATTCCCTTATGAAAAGAATTGTCATACGTCCGATAACCGAAGCCACTGGACAGGTATCCGGACGGGCAGGGATTGACAAACTGTCCGCTTCCGCTCACAACAGAGCTGGAAGAAGACGATGAGGAGGACGAGCTTCCTGACGATGTCGATACGGACACCTGCGCCGCCTGAGCCGCTTGCTCCGCCTGGGCAGCCTGGGCAGCCTGTGTCGCTTTCGCCGCGGCCGCGACCTGCTCATTATAAGCGGCAAGCTTCGTCCGCAGACCCGAAACTAATTCCGCGTTCTCCCCCAAACTGGCCGTAAGCTGATTCAAAAGAGTTTCCTGCTGAGCGACAAGGGACTGCACGTCCGCCTGTTTCGTTTCCAAATCAGATTTAAGCGCTGTCAGTTCCTCGTATTCCTGCTGGAGCTTCGCTTCCTGACGTTCAACCTCGGCCCTTGTCTCCTGAAACTCGATCAGTTTATTCCGGTCATAGGACGAGAGCTGCTGTACATACTCCGCCTTATTCAGAAAATCACTCATGTCACTCGCTTCCAACAAAACCGTAATCAACCGCCCGCTGCCGTACTCATACATGTACTTAATGCGCAGTTTCATAGCTTCATACTGGTTCTCTTCCACGATTTTCGCCTGTGTGTACTCCTCCTCGGCGGTCTCAATCTCGTCATTCTTGCTGGTAATCGAAGCTTCAGTCGTGGTGATTTCGGCTTTCACGCTGTCCAGCTGGGAACTGAGACTGTCAATTTTCTGTTGGGCCTCATCTTTCTGACTGGCGAGAGCCGCGCCCTGGCTCTCCGCGTCGTTGATCTGCTGCTGCAGATCCGTCGCGAAAGCGGGCGAAACACTTGTAAGGAGCAAGGCTCCGGTCAGTATTAGACAGCCGAGCTGTCTGCCGGGCAGTTTCATAAGCGATTCCCCTTTTATACTTTAAGATGTTTACGAGTCGTTGAGAAGCTTCCAAGGAAGCCGATGCCGATTCCCAGTATCAGAGCCGTAGGAATCAGAGCCTCGAAGACTGTCTTTGCCGGAAGGAATGTGATCAGGCCTGTAAGAATACTGAACCTGTCCATAATAAATATCACGGCCTGCTTATAAAGCACATAAAGCAGCGACAGCGGCAGCGCGGCGCCGATCAGTCCGATCAGCATGCCCTCTACAAGGAACGGGAACCAGACAAAAATATCCTTGGCTCCGATAAATTTCATAATGGCGATTTCTTCTTTGCGAACGGTAATACCGATTGTGACCGTATTGCTTATCAGGAATACAGAAACCGCCAGAAGAATCAGAATAATGCCGGCTGAAACATAGCCGATCAGAACATTGAAATTGCTGAGCGTATTCGCCGCGACCTCTGACTGACGGACCGATCTTACGCCGTCAATCGTCTCGATCCAGCTGGCCACATCCTGCTGATCCTCAACGTTATTAAGATATACCGCGTAGTTATCGGAACCCGCGAGCGGGTTATCCTGCGCGAAGCCGGCCGCGAGATCGGGATTCTCGCTGAAATACGTATTCTGGTAATCCTGCCACGCTTCATCCGCCGATGTGAACTGAACCGATTTCACCTTGTCGTTCGCGGCGATTTCCTCACCGATCTCCTTCATTCGCTCCGTGGTTGTGCCCTCATTGAAGAAAACCGTAATCGGCACGTCTTCCTCAGCGGACTTTACGATATTCGTAAAATTGATCACGATCGAGAAAAATATGCCGAACAGAAAAATACAGGCTGAAATTGTCGCGATAGACGCGACCGAGAACATCTTGTTCCGCCAGAGGTTTTTGAACCCCTGTCTTAAACAATAAAAAAATGAGCTAATCTTCATTGATATACATACCCTCCTGTTCGTCGCTGATCACGACGCCTTTCTTCAACGTTATGACACGTTTCTTCATAGCGTTGACGATTTCCTGATTGTGACTGACAACAAGGACGGTTGTGCCTCTTTCATTCGCTTCCTGAAGGATCTGCATAATTTCCCAGGAAGTCTGCGGATCCAGGTTACCGGTCGGCTCATCCGCCAGGATCAGCTTCGGGTCATTGATAAACGCGCGGGCGATTGCCACACGCTGCTGCTCGCCGCCGGAAAGCTCCTGCGGATACGCTTTATATTTCTGCGCCAGACCTACCATCGCGAGGCTGGCCGGCACCTTCTTCTTGATCACCCTTCCCGGTGTTTCGATCACGCGTTCCGCGAACGCGATATTCTCATAGACATTCCGATCCTTAAGCAGGCGGAAATCCTGATAGACAACGCCGATACCGCGGCGGTATTTCGGGATTCTCTTACGGCTCAGCCTTCCGAGATCCTGTTTGTTCACCACGATCCGTCCTTCTGTCGGCTCGATTTCCTTCATCAGCAGCTTCACGAGTGTCGATTTGCCGGAGCCGGAGCTTCCGACCACAAACACGAACTCGCCCGGCTCGATATCCAGACTGACATCATGCAGCGCCTCAATGTCTTTCGAATAAGATTTGCTGACATTTTCCAAATGTATCATACAACTTGTTCCTTTCTTGAATTACAGGCTTAGTACTCAATACTTTCCATATACTTCATGTACTTCACGACCATCAGCGCGATCTTGAACGTAATCGCGTCCTCAAACACGCGCAGGTCAAGCCCTGTGCTCTTCTGCAGTTTATCCAGGCGGTACACCAGCGTGTTGCGGTGAATGTAAAGCTGTCTGGACGTTTCGGAAACATTCAGGCTGTTCTCGAAAAATTTATTGATCGTCGTAAGCGTTTCATCATCGAAATCGTCCGGTGACTTCCCGTCAAATATCTCGCGGATGAACATCTTGCACAGCGGGATCGGGAGCTGATAAATCAATCGGCCAATACCCAGCGTGTTATACGCGACGATGTCCTTGTCCTCAAAAAATATCTTACCGACATCGAGCGCCAGTTTCGCTTCCTTGTAAGATCTGGATACTTCCTTGATGTCCTGGATAATGGTACCGTAAGCGAGGCGGAGATTGGTTTCTCCCTGCGCCTTCAGCGCGTCAAGAAGACTCTTGGCGCTCTTATCGATGACATCGTAGGTATCTTTCTCTTCCAATTCTTTTACCACAATTATACTCTTCTCGTCAACCGCTGTTATAAAATCCCTCGTTCTGGAGTTCATGATGCCGCGTACTCCGTCTAAGATCGCGCTCTCCTTCTCATGGCTTGTTTCCAGCAGAAAAACGACTCTTCGGACCTCTGTGTTGATATGCAGTTTCTTGGCCCGATTATAAATATCGACCAGAAGCAAATTATCCAGCAGAAGGTTCTTGATGAAGTTATCTTTATCAAAACGCTCTTTATACGCGACAAGAAGGCTCTGAATCTGAAAGCTCGCAAGCTTACCGATCATGTAGACATCCTCGCTGCTTCCGTTCGCGATCAGAACATATTCCAGCTGACTTTCGTCAAATATTTTAAAGAACTGGTACCCACGTATGACCTGTGAGTCCGCCGGTGACTCGGCAAAAGACAGAACATCGCTCTCACAGTCTCTTAGCGCGGGGTATGTCGTGGCCAGTGTCTTGCCATCCGTGTCCACAACGCTTAAGTCAACTCTGGTGATCGTCTTAAGCCCTTCAATCGTATTCTGAAGAATTTGGTTTGAAATCATTTTTTTCCTCCATGTTCTCCAAATACACCCGGCGATTCAAAAATCACTAATACCGTCTGGGCATATTTCACAATAAACATCCGTACATTTTTAGGAATACTAACACATCCCACTCAATATCTTAATACATAATGCCAAAAAAAGAAAGAGGAATCTGCTTATTTTTAGGCATATCCACTTTCTTTCATATGAAAACATGGTTTACTTCTTCGACATTCTATACAACACTCGTTTCTCAAAACGGCGTCTCAGCCAGCTTTTGCGGCGTTCCGTGTCCGTTCCGTCTCCGATTGAGTCTTTGCCAAGCCCCAGCCATAAACGACTGTTAATTGTATTCTTGTTCTCCGCGAAAAACTCCTCTTCCTCCGGTGAGGAAACAAGCGAGAGAATGACCTCCGCCTCCGACCCGTTTATCGCGTTCGCGACGCGTTCCGCTGAGCGGTCCGCGCCCTCCATGCTGATTGAGGCGCTGATCTTCAGGTCCTTGTAATTCTCGCCCAGATACCGCGATGACAGCGCCAGATCCTCATCCGTGTCGGTTATCAGAAAGACACACTTCTTAAGCCGCGCGAGATATTTCAAAAACTGCCGGGCGAATGAACGCTCCTTGATCTCCTTCGCGACCAGCGCGCTGTCGATCCCGGCCGCCTCGAATACCTCCGTGTCGCCGATTAAAAGCAGGTCAAAAGAGCGCAAAATATCCGTGAGACCGTCTACATCCCCGCATTTCGATAATGTCTGGAATGTCAGCATCTTTACCATACTGACCGGTTCTGTTTCCAGAAGCTTCTGCGCGCGTTCCATCGCTTCCCTGGCGTTATACGGCTTCACCGGGACGCCGCATAAATCAATATTGTCTTTCATTCAATCACCACGCTCTCAAAAAGAGCCCATTCATAAAAATAATCGCTAATCATTGTAGCACAACACGCGCGGTTTGGCAAGGCGGCGCGTTTCCGCGATTCGCGGAGCTCCGCCTTTATTTGCCTTCTTCCAGATGAATTTCCAGTTTCAGCCAAAATGAATAAATGATTTTTTCTTTTACTTTTTTTCCGGTCAATTGCTCCAAAGCTTTCGCGTACCAATCAAGCTGACTTTGGTAACGAAGAATCAGCTCGCCCGCCGCGCTTACCCTATCTGTTTTATAATCCAGGAGCGTGAGAGCGCCGTCTTCCTCAAAAAACGCGTCAATAATTCCCTGAACCAGATACGTGTCGTCCCCCGCGCTTTCCGGATAAATCTCGCTTTCTTTTACGCCCAGCACGAACGGGCGCTCCCGGCAAAGTGTCCCCCGCGCCCGCGCGGCGGCCAGTCTTTTTCCGAGATCGGAGGCAAGTAATGTCTCTATATCGCGTATATTGACCGCCTTTCTTGTTTCCGCTGTCAGATGCCCGCTTTTCTCAAGCTCGCGAAGCGTTTCTTCCACACTTTCGCGGATGGGCCTGTTTTCCGCCTCCGGAAGCCGGAAATCAAAAAGTTCCAGGAATTTATGATACGCGGTTCCGCGAAAAGCGCCTGATGGCTCGTTGTCCGCCAGAAAACGAGGAATGAGAGGAATCGGCTCTTCTTCCGGAATCGTCTGGCGCGCCTGCTCAAGCTCTTCTTCCATATTTTTCCTCTTGATTTCGGAAACCGATAATTTCGCCGCCTGCCGGGCAGCGTTCGCGAAAGGATATTGATAGCTTTTCGCGCGCTCGAGACGTTCCTCCAGCTTCTGATCATAGACGCGGGAAATATCAACACTCTCAAATGCCTTTCGGTCGATTTTACCACCGGTTCTTCGTATCACGCTCTCTCCTATAATCTGATCCGATGTCACGACACGCGTCGCGAATTCCCTGTTGTTCTTCAAAAGAACCGGCATCAGAAGATCGAGATATTCGGACGCCTTCATGATGTCACTAAAGGAACCGTTTTTCCTGGTATCACCTTCCAATATCCAGCGATCCATCGCCCTATCCGCGTCTTTAACCGTACCCGTAATGAACAGCTTTTCCTTCGCCCTTGTAAACGCGACGTAAAGCGCCCGGATTTCTTCTCCATATAAATCGACCTTAGTTTCCCGCGAAATCATTTTCTTGTGAATCGTCGCCGCCCGGATTCTTTTTTCGGTGTCAATACTGTCGATCGCTATACCGTACTGATGATGAACCTCCATCATGGGAGGCGGGATTTTGGATAGTTTCTCGCCCATTCCGGCCGCGAACACCACAGGAAATTCCAGACCTTTGCTTTTGTGAATCGTCATGATCCGAACAACATCCGCGTTCTCCGCCGTTACGTTCGCTTCCCCGAAATCAATCTCCTGACTCTGAATCTGATCCAGATAACGCAGGAAATGGAAGACGCCTTTATAGCTTGTTTTCTCAAAACTGATCGCCTTTTCGATCAGGAAATCAATATTGGCCTTTCTCCGGGCTCCCTCCGGCATCGCCATCAGATAAACGCCATAGCCTGTCTCTTCCAGAATTTCCCAGATCAGTTGGTGAAGCGGCGTGTAGGTAATCCTCTTTCTGAAATCCTCCGCTTGACTGAGGAAAGCATTTAATTTCTCTATAAGTTCTTTTTTTGTTTCTTCTTCAGTTGTGGCGCCAAACTTCAGTACCGCCTCCGCGAAAGAGATTTCCGGAAAAGCGCTCCGGATTTCCGCGAGCTCCCCGGAAGTAAATCCGCCGATCGGCGAGCGAAGCGCCGCCGCCATGGGAATGTCCTGAAGAGGATTGTCCAGAACGCGCAGATAATTGAGAATCGTCTGTACTTCCTTCGCCGAAAAATATCCTGTTCTGGATCTTGTGTACGCGGGGATACCATAATCTGTCAATACAGCGTTCACGATATCCGCCTTATCTTTAGCGGAACGCAGAAGGACTACAATATCCCTGTACTCGACCGGGCGGAGGTTTCCGGTATCTTTGTCAAGCACCGAAAGCTTTTCTTCTTTCAGCGCGAGGATCCGCTCCGCGATCATCTTCGACTCGGTTTCCCATTTTCTTTCGGTACTGTTCTCGTCCGTGAGCTCCGCGAGAAGCGCCTCGGATTTATAGGGATCCTGCTCCTGACGCGGGTTCTCGCCCTCCTCAGGAAAAGACGCTCCTTGTATGAGCTCCTGATCCTTGTCGTAATCAATTCCGCCCACTTCGCTTACCATAAGCTTCCGAAAAATCACGTTCACGCTGTCAATGACCTCTTCGCGGCTGCGGAAGTTCCGGCTGAGGCTCACTCTTCGCTTCCCGGTTCCCGCGCCATCCGAATAGGTCTTGTATTTTTCGATAAAAAGCTCCGGTCTTGACTGACGGAAGCTGTAAATGCTTTGTTTCACGTCACCGACCATAAAACGATCCCGCGTTCCGGGCTTATGACTCGAGACCAGAGACAAAAGCGTCTCCTGCAGGTAGTTGCTGTCCTGATACTCGTCAATCATGACTTCCTGAAAATATTCCTGATATTCCTTCGCCGCGCGGCTCGGAACCAGCTTCCCGTCTTCTTTCGAGGAAAGAACCCGGAGAGCCAGGTGCTCCATATCACTGAAATCGATCAGATTTCGCCGCCGTTTCTCCGCGTCAAAACGTTTCCCGAATTCCAGCGTAAGATCGATCAATACGCGCTGAATTTCCCCGCTGTTCTTAAGATCATTCAAAATCTCGTCCGGCGGCGCGTAAAAATAATCATTCTGAATCGCCTTAAAATCCGCGATGACCGCCTTACGCCGCTCCACTATGTAAATCTTCATAGGCTCGCTTACGCCAGCCTCATAATCCTTCCGTGAAATCGTCGGCATCCTCGATGTCCATTCCATATTCTCGAGCGCCTCTTTGAACGCCGCGTAATCCGTAATTCCGCTTCGGGAAATCTCCTCCAATCGGCCCGCCTCGTTCCGCAGAGGTTCCAGGTATTTGTCCGGGCCTTCACCCTCGCACAAGCCTGCGAGAAATTCCAGAGTTTCGGACGCGTTTCCGATCTCGAGACGAATTCTGTCCAGAAGCCGGATCATCCACTCTTCGCTCGAAAGCGCGTTGTACTCACTTCGCTTCCGGCACTCCATTAGCCAGGCTTCCGGATCCGCGTAGCTTTGGGCTTCCTCATATAATTTCAGAACATTCTCGCCGATTCGCGTGTCCAGCCGTCCCGTTTCCAGAGCTTCCGCGCATTTCAAATAGTTATCCTCTTCCGGAAGAAAGTTTTCTGTTTCTCCCAAATAGCACTCTTCCAGAAGGCCGTCAATGATTTCCTGCCGTAAAAGCTTTCCCTCGCCTTCATCGACGGTACGAAAAGACGGGTCCAGATCGATCTCCTGAAAATGTTCCTTAAGCACGGAGCGGCAGAAGCTGTGAATCGTGGAAATATTGGCGTTATGAATCAGCGAGATCTGTCTGGCCAGATTCTCGTTCCGCGGATCCGCCTCGGATCTTTTCTCAAGCTCGCGCAGGATCCGGTCTTTCATCTCCGCGGCCGCGGCGTCCGTGAACGTGACCACCAGAAGCCGGTCGATATCATAACCCGCTTCCGGATCTGTAATCAGCGCGAGGATTCGTTCCACCAGCACGGCTGTTTTCCCGGAACCGGCCGCCGCCGAGACAAGCATGTCCTCATTTCTCGATTGTATGACGTCCAGCTGACTTGGGGTCCAATTTGGCATCCGCGCTCACCTCCGCTTTCATTTTGAGTAAAACTTCCTCTTTGGACAAGGAAGAAAGCTCTCTTTTGCCGTATCCATCCATATTCTTGTCAAAACCGCACACGTTCTTATAAAGACAATACCTGCAAGCGTCTGTCTTCTTATAAGAATACGGCGCCACCTCGATCCGGCCTTCCAGAATTCTTTCCCCAAGACTGGAAAGCGTCCTCTCCATATGTTTTCTCGTAAGCTCGAATTCCTCGGCGCTTAAAACATCTGAGCTCGGCTTCAGACTGCCGTCCTTCTTGAAGGCGAACGGCGCGGTAAACGTTGTCCCGGCCTTCGGTCCGCCCGCCGGATCAAAAAGCGCGTGGTCAAAAAGCGCCAGCGACGCGCCGGAACTGTTCACGACCCCGGAGGGGCGCAGCGCCATCAGCAGGCTTTCGTCCGCCGCGTCCGCCGCGTCTTCTCTTTTCAGAATCGGATTCGCGACATGATGATACAGCACGCCCGCGGGAATAATTTCCTTGCCCTTGTATTTCGCGGCCGCGTATCGCTCGGCCATCGTCAGATAAACAAAAAGCTGTAGGTCCAGACCGTAATAGACAGACGCCAGATCGAACTCCTTTAGTCCCGTCTTGTAATCCGCCACTTTTACGTACACGGAATTCTCTGTCCGGCACAAATCCAGACGGTCGACCTGCCCGCGGATCCGCATCGGCGCGCTGTTTCTGAGAGGAATCGTAAGCGCCTGAATTCCATCGCTTCCGAACGCCAGCTCGTACCCATCCGGTTTAAAACTCCCCTGCCCCAACTGACATTCTATAGCCCAAGTGGTCCGCTCCAGTGTTGAAAGCATCCGAACCAAAGCGTAGGAGCGACGCGCCGTGCTGTAAAGTACCGAGTTGCCATGATCCGCGGCCGCCTGTCGAAGCGACTCTTCGCACAAAGAATGCCTTGTTTCGTCATCCAGCGACTTCCACTCGTAACCGCGCGCGTCCACCTTCTCGCTGAATAAATAAAGCGCTCGATGCATCACGCTTCCCTCATCGACCGGGCGGAACGAGTACTCTTCCCGTTCACGCAGATAAAGGCCGTACTGAAGGAAATAGGAATAAGGGCATCGGCTGTACCGTTCCAGGCTTGTAGAAGAGCCATATAACAACTCGCCGTACAGCTTCCCTGCCAGCTCTTCACTCAGCGCGTCCTTCGGGTCGCGCGAAAACCTCGCGTCCAGAAGTCCCTTTAAATTCCTGTTGTCTTCACTCTGCCGCGCGCTCCATGCGTACGTTTCCAGCCACGTCGTATCGCTCAGGGCTTCGCCGGGGTCCGCGAGCGAGGCTGCCAGATAACGCGCGGCACCCTGTTTCGAAATCAGAATCTGATTCCGGGCCGCGTTCGGCGTCTCGTCGATGACGGTAAGCTTCGGGAACAAACGCCGCAGCTCAAAAAAGTAAAAAGACGGCCGCAGTGTTTTCCCATCCATGTCCACGTTGCTGAAGGATAAATAGAGGCGCTTCGAAGGTTTCGTCAGATTCAGATATAGATAAAAACGTTTCGTGTTCATCTGTTCCCAAAGTGACGGAGCCAGCTTGATTTCACGTTTCTCAAAAAAGCCTCTCTCCCGATCGGTCAGAACACCGCTTGATTTGCCGGGGCCGGGGAGCCACATATCATTGAAGCCGACACAGAAGACATAGCGCACGTCGCGCAGCCGGGTCCGCTCCATATCCCCGATCATGACCTGATCCATCGACGGAGGCACGATACCGATCTTCGCCTGCTCGAGACCCGCGTCAAGGATTTCCCGATACTGCGTGATCGTAACCTTTTCTCTGCCGAGAAGCGCCACGAACTGGTCAAAAAGATCTATTACCACGCGGTAAATCTGACTGTACTCTCTCGCCAGGGCCAGCTGATTCTTCTCTTTAAAGTACGCTTCCTTCTCTTTGCATTTCAACTGACTGTTTTCCTTGATAAAGAGACCGTAAAGAGCCTTCGTCACGCTTTCGACGGTTCTGTCACGACTTCGGGCGGCCTTCAGGTAATCCTCCAGCTCTTCCATAAGCTTCTGCCTCAGGGTTTCCACCCGCTCCAGATCCTCTTCCGTCATGTTCTTCGCGGGGCGTATCCACTTGTCGCTCCACTGCTTATAACCGTGAACGCCCAGCGCCAGAACATAATTTTCCAGGAGAAAAACATCGTCCGGCTCCATGTCGCTCATCCCGCTTTTGAGGAAACGAAAAACGCTCTCGTAAGAAAAGCGCTCTTCTACCAGGGCAACCGCGCTTCTGACGTATTCCACGAAGGAATTACGCAGAACGTCTCTTTTACAGTCCATAAAATAAGGGATTCCGCATTCTTCCAGAACAAGCCGAAAATAGTTTCCGTAGATCTCGACATCGCTCACGATTACGGCGATATCCCGATAACGGCAATTCTCCTCCCGAATCAGTCGGAAAATTTCTCCCGCGACGAAGCGTACCTCTTCCTCCGGATTTCGGTTCTGTCGTACAGTAATGGAATCCGGCCGCTCCGGATACGAAGCGCCGCGGTCACTACGGAAGGCGTTCCTTTCCAGAAAAGCGATCGCCGGCACCTCACGAAACCGGGGATAATCGTCGTTCATCCAGACTGTGTCAAGGACCTCGGTATCCGTCTCGCGGGCGATTTCCAAAAGTCTCTCGATATTGCGCTGACTCAGGTAAAAAAGCTTCCCCGGCTCCGCGGCTCTGTATGGTTCCTCTCTTCGATCCATTTCCGCGGTCACCAGGACCTCGTCCGCGGTTTTAAAAATCTCGCCGAGCAGACTAAGCTGAATCGGCGTAAAGCCGGTAAATCCATCCAGCGCCACCACGGAACCCGCAAGCGCGGCGGATTTCGACACGTAAGGACAAAGACTCTCCAAAAGTCCTTCCGCCGTGATATAATCCTGCCCCATGTATTCCCGGAACTTATCCTGAAGTATCAGCATGTCCTTAAGCTTCCCGCTGAGAGCGCCCTGCTCCTCGCTGATCCGGATCATGTCGCCGAGTTCTTCCCGTCCAATCTGGTACTGCTCAAATTCCGAAAGCGTTGACTTCAATTCATTGATATAGCCAAGCTTATGAATATTGTGACCGAAAACAGAAAGCTGATCCTCCACATCATCCGCGGCTCTTCGCAAAAGCAGACTCTTGCCCGTGTCTCTCAAAATCGTCTTCTGGTCCTTCCCAACCTCGCTCAGCGTACGAAAAGCGAGTCTTTCAAAACTCAGCGCGTCGATATTCATAATCCCGCCCCGCGGATGACGGCTGACGACATCGAGCTGTGTCTGGAGCGTAAACTGCTCCGGCGCGATAATAAAATAGTTCTTATCCGGATTTTTCATAGATTCTTCTATGATTCGATCGTACAGAAAGCAGGATTTCCCGGATCCGGACCCACCCATAATAAATCGCAGACTCATGTATTTTCCTTCCTTTAATCGAGTAGGAGGGAGTGATTAGCTCCCGTCCTCTCACAGCACCGTGCGTACCGTTCGGTACACGGCGCTTTCAACAGTTGATGTGCAAAGACTGATAGGCAAGGGTTAGGTCATAAAATCCCGAGTTTATCAGTCTTTCTTTGTTCATTGCCCTTTTGACAGTTGTCGTATTAGAGGTTCTCCAGTACATCTTCCTGCTGTTTGCCGCCATGTAGGCGTACTTTTCCGGAATCCCCATTTTCACCAGGTTTCGAAACTTGGTTATTGGCTTCTTCCACTGCTTCCAGATGCACATACGAATCCTGTGATACAGCCACCCGTTGATGTCCTCTATTAGTCTCTTTATGCTTGCTATCCCGTAGTAGTTCAGCCAGCCCCTTGCATATACTTTTATCCTTGCAAGTGCCGTTTTAATGCTCTGTACAGACCTTCGGGAAGAAAGGTCTTTCAGTTTCGTTTTGAACTTCTTCCACGACTTCGGGTGAACCCGGAGATAGATTCCCCCGCCGTTCCTTCCCAATGCGAAGCCGAGATACTTAAAATTTCGGATTGCAAACACACTGACCGTCCGGCTTTTCTCTCGATTCACCTTCAGTTTCAGCTTTTCCTCAAGATATCGGGTACTGCTCTCAAGGAGCCGTTCCGAGGCTCGTTTGCTTTTTGCAAGTAAGACGATGTCGTCCGCATATCTGATACACGGGACACCCCTCTTCGCAAACTCCCAGTCGAACTCGTTGAGGTAGATGTTCGCAAGAAGCGGTGATAGATTTCCGCCCTGCGGCGACCCTTCCTCTGTGGGCATTACCACCCCGTTTTCCATTACGCCGCTTTTCAGATAACGCTTTATCAGCTGTATTACCCGCTCGTCCTTGATATTCCTTCTCAGGAGATTGAGAAGCAGTTCGTGGTTGAGCGTGTCAAAGTACTTTGACAGGTCGAGGACTACTGCAAATACATATCCCTCTTCTGCGTACTTCTTCACTTTGGTGACAGCATCCTTAGCACTTCTCCCCGGCCGGTAGCCGAAGCTGCCTTCCGAGAATAGCGGTTCATAGATTGGCATAAGCTGTTGGGCTATTGCCTGTTGAAGTGTTCTGTCTGTGACGGTCGGTATGCCAAGCTTGCGCACGCCCCCGTCGGGCTTTGGGATCTCAACTCTCCTTACCGGGGATGGAGTATACTTTCCTTTATATATCCGGTCTGTTAGCTCCTGCTGATGTTCCCTCAGATAGGGAAGCGCGTCTTCTACTGTCATTCCGTCGATGCCCGGCGCCCCCTTGTTTGCCTTCACTCTCTTATAGGCTCTGTTGAAGTTGTCCTTGTACAGTATCCTTTCCAAGAGTTCCGGTTGTGCACTGTCTCTTTCCTTCCATATCCGGGTGAAAGAGCGGTGCGCTCTCACATACCCTTTACGTTCCGCGCTATCTCTTTGTGGGCAGCTTTCATTGTTTTCTGCACTCAATGCTCTTCCTCCTTTCCCCGGTCGTACTCAAGACTCCTGTTGATTCGGCCCTTCACCTCCCGGCTACTATGGCCTCTGCTGACTTCTGCGCGTTCAGCACCGCCTCGTTCCCTTGTGCGGTGTTTGCCCCTTTCAGAGCGTACATGCAGACCTCCCCGGGTACCACACATTTCTTTCTCTCCATTTGCCTGCCATATTTACCATCACTGATTCCGTGTAGTTATTGGACTTCAGCTTGAGTAGCAGCCTTATCCTCAATGATAGCCTGTATATGGTTTCTGTTCGTCAGGCCGGAGATTTGCCCACGGGTTAGTATATTCCCCGCATCCGGCTTCCTTCAGATTCCACCTCGCGATGGACACCCTTGCCTTCGGCTGTATCCTTCCCACTACCGGGCGGATTAGGGTCTTGCACCCATTAGAAACGTGCGCCGCCAGGCGCACTACGGAAAATGACCGGAACAACCCAAGGGGTTCCGGCCATTTATCAGAAAACCGATTACCTGTTCTTCTCCAGATATTTGAGGATATTCGATACGTTAACGTATTTCTCTACTTTGTCATCCTTCGCGACAACAAGCGTAGGCGCCTGCATAACCCCATACTTACGGACAAGCTCCCTGTTCTCCTCCGCGTCGATTACCTGATAATCCACTTCCTGCAGATATTCCTTAGCGGTCGCGCAATTCGGGCATTTCTTCGTCGTGAACAAATACTTCTTGCTGTCTACCGGCTTCACTTCAACATCTTCCTTGGAAATTGTGACAATATTGGTGTGAACCTTCTTCAGACACGAGTTCTCAATGTCATAAAGCGTTCGATTCTTATACTCCTGTGATTTCCCTTCGTTCCAGTTCTGTACAGGGCGGTAATAACCGGTGATCCGACTATAGACCTCCGCCGGGCCGCCGCATTTCGGGCAAGTAAAGTGCTCGCCGGAAATATACCCGTGCTCCTTGCAAATAGAGTAGGTCGGGGACATCGTGTAATACGGAAGCTTGTAGTTCTCGGCAATCTTACGTACCAGTGAAGCGGCCGCCTTCCAATCCGGAAGCTTCTCTCCCAGGAACGCGTGGAACACGGTTCCGGAGGTATAAAGCGTCTGCAGCTCATCCTGAATATCAAGCGCGTCGAAAATATCCGCGGTATAGTCAACCGGCAGATGCGAACTGTTCGTGTAATACGGCGTGTCGCCTTCCTTGCCTGCCGTGATGATGTCCGGCCAGCGTTTCCGATCATGCATAGCCAGACGATATGTCGTGGACTCCGCCGGTGTCGCCTCCAGGTTGTAGAGATCGCCATATTCTTCCTGATAATCGGAAAGGCGCTCTCTCATATGGTTCAGAACTTCCTTGGCGAATTCCTGTGTCGCCTCATGGGTAAGATCCTGAAGCAGCCAGCACGCGTTCAAGCCTGCCTCATTCATTCCGATCAGGCCGATCGTCGAAAAATGATTCTCGAAGGTTCCGAGATAACGCTTCGTGTAAGGATAAAGCCCTTCATTCAAAAGCTTCGTGATCACGTCTCTCTTGATTTTAAGAGAACGCGCGGAAATGTCCATCATACGATCCAGACGTTTGTAAAACTCTTCCTTGCTCTTGGACAAATAAGCGATTCTGGGCAGATTAATCGTTACAACGCCAACGGATCCCGTGCTCTCTCCGGCTCCGAAGAAGCCTCCGGATTTCTTACGAAGCTCGCGCAGATCCAGACGCAGTCTGCAGCACATACTGCGAACATCGCTCGGCTCCATATCGCTGTTAATATAATTCGAGAAATACGGCGTGCCGTACTTCGCTGTCATCTCAAATAGCAGACGGTTGTTCTCTGTGTCCGACCAATCGAAATCCTTCGTGATGGAATAGGTCGGAATCGGATACTGGAAACCGCGGCCGTTCGCGTCGCCCTCAATCATGGTCTCGATAAAAGCCTTGTTGACCATGTCCATCTCCGCCTTGCAGTCTTTATATTTGAAATCCATCTCCTTGCCGCCTACGAGACAGGGAAGCTCAGCCAGATCGTTCGGAACGGTCCAGTCCAGCGTGATGTTCGAGAACGGGGCCTGCGTACCCCAGCGGCTCGGTGTGTTCACGCCGTAAATAAAGGACTCAACACACTTCTTCACCTCGTCATAGCTTAAATGATCCGCCTTCACGAAAGGAGCGAGATACGTGTCAAAGGACGAGAACGCCTGCGCGCCTGCCCACTCATTCTGCATAATTCCGAGAAAGTTCACCATCTGGTTGCAGAGAACCGAAAGATGCTTCGCCGGTGAGGACGTGATCTTGCCGGGAATTCCTCCAAGGCCTTCCATAATCAGCTGCTTAAGAGACCATCCGGCGCAATAGCCGGTCAGCATGGAAAGATCATGAATATGGATGTCCGCGTCGCGGTGCGCCTGCGCGATTTCCTGGTCATAAATTTCCGAAAGCCAGTAATTCGCCGTAATCGCTCCGGAATTGCTCAGGATCAACCCGCCGACCGAATAGGTCACCGTCGAGTTCTCCTTGACGCGCCAGTCCTCGACCTTCACGTAACTGTTGACAATATCCTTGTAATCCAGAATTGTGGATTTCATATTGCGGATCTTCTCGCGTTGTTTACGATAGAGAATATAGGCCTTCGCCACGTCGGTGTACCCGGCTTCCTCCAGCGTCTTCTCCACGCTGTCCTGAACATCCTCGACATGAATCAGGTTATCCGCTATCTTGCTCTGAAAATCCGATGTGACACGGAGCACCAGCAAACCTAATATACTATCGTCAAATTGTTTATTCGTAGCGACGAACGCCTTGGAAATCGCGCCGCTGATCTTCTCCAGATTGAAATCACTGATTTCACCGTCACGCTTTACAACTCTGAACATCTCCAGATCTCCTTCCATTTCTCCAGTTAATATACCCGGTCAGCGATGCCGCGAGGCATCCCAGCTTGGCCGGCCACTTATTAAAGGATACCACCGCCCGGAGAATACGTCAATAAAAAACACAAGATATTGTGTTTTTTGTTAAATGTACACAATATCTTGTAGATTATTACAAGCGATGATAAAGTTTAAGCGGCACATACGCCTTGACATAGACGCCTTCCGGCCTGTAATCCTCTTCCTGAATCTCGCCCTGTTCGCGGATCAGCGCCAGAACGCCGGCTTCTTTGTAGGAAAGAGTTCGCTCGATCAGTACTCTCTGGTTCCTCAGTTCCTGTTCCAGAACCTCCTGGAAGCGATCCAGTCCCTGCCCGTATTTCGCGGAAATTGTAATCGTGTAGTCCGCCCGCGTGTCACGGACCGGCTCGTCCTCTTCCCGCGGTAGATCACATTTATTGAGAAGCGTGATGATCGGTTTGTCCTTCACTCCCAGACGTTCCAACGTCTCATACACGATATGTGCCTGCTTCTCCGCCTGAGGATTGGAAATGTCCACGACATGAACTATAATATCCGCGTATTTCGCCTCCTCGAGCGTGCTGCCGAACGCCTCGATCAAATGATGCGGCAGTTTCCGGATGAATCCTACCGTATCCGTCAAAAGAGCCTGCTGCCCGCTTGGCAGCGTAAGCCTTCTGGTTGTCGGATCCAGCGTCGCGAACAGCTTATCTTCCTCGAGAATTCCCGCTCCGGTCAGCGTGTTGAGAAGCGTGGATTTCCCGGCGTTCGTATAACCGACAACCGCGATCACGGGAACGCCCTCACGACTTCTCTTCTGCCGTGTCACGTCACGGTGCTGTCTGACCTCCCGAAGTTCCTGCCCAAGTCTGGAGATTCTGGATTTAATCAGCCTTCTGTCCATCTCCAGCTTCTTCTCGCCAGGTCCTCTCGTGCCGATGCCGCCTCCCAGTCTGGAAAGCGACGTGCCCAGACCCGTTAACCGCGACGCCCTGTACTTGAGCTGCGCGAGCTCGACCTGCAGCTTGCCCTCGCTCGTGGACGCGTGTTTCGCGAAAATATCCAGAATCAGCATTGTCCTGTCCATGACCTTAGCGTCAAGCGCTTTCGTTAAATTGTTCATCTGCGCGGGTGAAAGCTCGTCATCACAGATTATGCCGGTCGCCTCCGTCGAGTCGATCAGACCGCGGATCTCTTCCGCTTTGCCCTTGCCCACATATGTGGCGGGATCCATCCGTTCTCTGTTCTGAATCACGACGCCTACCGTTTCGGCTCCCGCCGTCCGCGCCAATTCCCCGAGCTCATTCAGGGAATCCGCCGTGTCGTCTCCGTCCCAGGTCGAGATTCCGACCAGAATCACTTTCTCCGGCGCGTCACTGTTCTCTGTAAATGTCATAATACCTCTGTCTCTCTCATCCGGAAACGCGTCTCCGGTTCCGGAAATTTAATTGTTTCCTTATATTCTCGTCTGGAGAAATGTGTATTCCTTGCTCATCTCCTCGTCTTCCGGATACGCCGCCACATAGGACGCCAAAGCGTTCTTCGCGTTCTCCCAGTTGCCCAGGTTCTCATAGCAGATGATCTCGTTCCGCGTAAGTTCCTTGGTATAGGTGACCTCCTGGCAGGCAAGCCCCGCCTGAAAGCTGCTGAGGGCGCTCGCGTAGTCCTCCTTACTGACATAGACGAGGCCGCGTCTTAAACATCTCGTCGAGGTCTGCTCAATGGTAAAGCCCCAGTCCTTCGTGTCCGCTTCCAGCGCCTTATCGTAATTCTCGCCTGCCTTATCGGCCTGGCCCAGGTTCTTATAGCAGTCTCCGAGCGTATAATAAGCGTTGATCAGAAGCAGGACTTCGTCCGCCTTCGTCTGATCCGCCGCGCTGACAATCGTGTTCAGCTGCGTGACCGCCTCCGTGTAATTGCCGGAAGCCAGCAGCTCGTCCGCCTTCGTCTGGGCCTTCGCGGCCTTCGACGCGCAGCCTGTCAATAAAAGCGTCGCTGTCATTACCATTATGAGAAGCGTCCCAACCGCTCTTCGGCCGGCGTTTCCGCGGCGCGCTGTCTGTTCTGTCTCAATTCTTCCTTCTATCATAAAAACCTCTTCCTGTCTTGATATTTCTTCGCTTTCCAAACGTAAACAAAGATATTATACCATGAAACAATTGGATATGGTATAATCAGTTAAAAGTTATTTCCGGTCAATAAACATGAGGTGATTAGAATGAGTTTACAGACGAACGGTTTGGAATACGCGATGGGTATAACCGGTATGCGGAATGTGTTCAGCCTTTCCGAGGCGGAGATGAAGGCCTGGCTTAAGAAACACCGCGGCGGCGGCTTTTTGTCCTGCCCGGAATATTTTTTACGTCACTACCGTCTCACCAATAAATTTTTCCGCGGTCGTCCCTGTTTTATATTAAATCCCCGCGTAAGCACGGGGCATGAGAATTCCTATCTCTTTTTTATCCATGGAGGCGGCTACACGCTTGAGATGAATATTTTCGAATGGCGCTTTATTTACCGACTCGCGATGGGGACCGGCATGTCTGTCGTAATTCCCTATTTGCCTCTCGCGCCCGAGAAGAACTGCGAGGATTCCATGAAGATGCTGTACTCGATTTATCAATATCTCCGCGGTCACACTGTTCCCTCAAGGATTCACCTGATCGGCGTTTCCTCCGGCGGCGGCATCGCGTTAAGCTTCGCCCAGCTGCTTCGTAAGAAGAATTGCCCGCCCTGCGGAAACGTGGTTCTGCTCTCGCCTTTTCTTAATTTTGACGTTCCGAACGATCAGGAATGGCTCAGAATGCAGGAAATCGCTCCTCATGACAAATTACTTTCACCCGAGCTTTTTTATATGCTTGGCAAATGGTGGGGAAGCCCGAGACGGCGGAACGATTATCTCGTCAGTCCTTTTTACGGCAATCTGAACGGAATCGGGAAGATCAGTATTTTCACCGGCACGCATGACGTTCTGAACGTTTACGCCAATGAGCTTTACGAGCGGGCAGTGAAGGAAGACGCGCCTGTCGATTTATATGAGTATATCGACACGCCGCACATGTGGATGCTTTTCCCCGGTCCCGAGGCGCGCAACGCGTTCCGGGCAATCCGCCGCGTTTTGGTCAAATCAAGACTCTAGAAGCTGGTAAGAGGCCTCTTCTCCCCCGGGAAGAGACCTCTTTTTTATATTTAGGGACGAATCCGCAGTGTCCGGACACTGTTGAGAACCGCGAGAATCATCACGCCGACATCCGCGAAAACGGCTGCCCACATATCCGCGAAGCCCAGCGCCGCCAGAACCAGCACGGCGATCTTGACCGTGATTGAAAACGAGATATTCTCCTTGGTGATACGCAGTGTTTTCCGCGCGATCCGAACCGCGAGATTCAGCTTGGAAAGCGAGTCATCCATAATGACCACGTCCGCCGCCTCAATCGCCGCGTCACAGCCAAGCGCGCCCATCGCCACGCCGACATCCGCCCTCGCTAGCACCGGAGCGTCATTCATGCCATCTCCCACAAACGCGAGCTTTCCCTCTCTGCCGTCTTCCGCCAGAAGCTCTTCCACCTTCGCGACCTTATCCCCGGGCAGAAGCTCCGCGTACCAGCCGGTCATGCCAAGACGGTCCGCGACCGCTTTCGCCGAAATCCTATTATCGCCTGTCAGCATAACGAAGCGCTTCGTTCCGCTCTCCTTGAGCGATTGAATCGCGTCGGGCGCTTCCTCCTTAATGGTGTCACTGATCAGAACGTAGCCCTCGTAATGACCGTTGACCATTATAAAAATCGGTGTTCCCGGACGTTCTTCCTTCGGTATTTCCTGCCCCTGTTCCTTCATAAGAAGCGCGTTTCCCGCAAAGATTTCTCTTCTCGGCTCGCCGGAAAACTCTATATAAGCGTGAATACCGCGTCCCGGTATTTCCTCGTAGGATGAAACGCGTTCTTTATCGATTTCTTTATTAAAAGCTTTTCGCAGGGAGACAGAAATCGGATGCGGGGAAAAGCTCTCGGCATAAGCGGCGTATTCCAAAAGCTTCTCCTTCGGAAGCCGCTCGCTGATAATCTCGCTGACGGAAAAACCGCCTTTTGTCAGTGTCCCTGTCTTATCAAAAACAATCGTGTCCAGTTTGGTGAGCGCCTCCAGGTAATTGCTTCCTTTTACAAGGATGCCCTGACGTGAAGCCGCGCCAAGTCCCCCGAAGAACGAAAGCGGTATGGAAATGACCAGCGCGCAGGGGCATGAGATGACAAGGAACGTAAGCCCCCGGTAGACCCAGGTGTGCCAGTCGCCTGTAAGCAAGGATGGGATAATCGCCACCGCTGCCGCGCAGCCGACCACGATCGGGGTATAATAGTGAGCGAACCGGGTGATAAATTTCTCGGATTCCGCCTTGCGGCTTCCGGCGTTCTCAACCATTTCCAGAATACGGGACGCCGTCGAGTCACCAAACTCTTTCTCAACTCTTACCTCCAGAACACCGTTCATGACAACAGACCCGCTGAGAAGCGTGTCGCCCGGCGCCGCGTCCCGCGGCATGGACTCGCCTGTCAGCTGTGTCGTGTCGATGGAGCCATTTCCGCTTAAAATCACGCCATCCAGCGGCACGCGCTCGCCAGGCTCGATCCGGATCCGATCTCCTATATGAACCTCACTCGGTTTAACCTCTATATACTCGCCGTCTCTTCTTACCCTGGCGAGATCCGGCCGGATATCCATCAGACCGACGATCGACGCCCGGGATCGATCTACCGCCAGGCGCTCGAAAAGCTCACCGATCTCGAAAAAAAGCATGACCGCGGCGCCCTCCGCGTAATTTCCCACCAGAAACGCGCCGGCCGTCGCCACGACCATCAGGAAATTCTCGTCCAGAAACTCTCCTTCCGCGAGATTCTCCGCCATCTCCTTGATCACGCTTCGTCCCATGATCAGATACGCGGCGAGAAACAAAATCAGTTTCATATTCTCGCTGATCGGCGCGAACAACGGTATGATCAGACCCGCCGCGAAAACCAGGGTGCCTACGATCAGTGTTATGATCTTCTTCTTGATATCTTCTTCCATAATAGCTCTCCTATCCGCCAAGTCACGCTCGCGGCTTATATTTATCTGTCTTCCTTAACATGCGCCATACCCTGGTCAATAATCTTCACGATGTGATCATCGTCCAAAGAATAAAAAACCGACTTGCCTTCCCGTCTGGATCGAACCAGCTTCGCCTGCTTCAGCGTTCTGAGCTGATGGGAAATGGCGGACTGCGTCATATCCAGCAGTTCGGCGATGTCACAGACACACATCTCTGAGGCGAACAGCGCGTATAGAATCCGGATTCTCGTCGAATCCGCGAAAACCTTGAATAAATCAGCCAGATCATAGAGCTGTTCCTCATCCGGCATCTCGCGCCGCGCCTTATTCAAAAGAACTTCATGCGTCTCCACGCGGTCACAAAGTTCGACTTCTGTATTCTTCTCCATTTATGTGCCTCCTTATTATTACATTTGTTCATATGAATAATTGTTCATATATAGTATAACGCTTTCTCCTCCTTTGTCAATATCCGCTGTCCTTTCTTTTCTTTTTATTTTGAGACGTGTATAATAAAAAAAGCGGATCCGGGTCAGGATCTTATTGATCCATTCCGTAAATCCGCTGTTTGTCGGAATTCCGACATTATAAAAATTGTAAAGGAGAACTGAATATGTCTATTGAAAACGCCCGCTCGTATCTTGAAAAATTCGGGTTTGCCGGCCGGATACAGGAATTTGACGTTTCAAGCGCCACGGTCGAGCTGGCCGCCGCGGCTCTTGACTGTCCGCCAAGCCATATCGCCAAGACCATGTCTTTTCTGACTGACGACGGCGCGATACTGATCGTCACAGCCGGAGACACCAAAATCGATAACCCTAAATTCAAAGCCTTTTTCCATACAAAAGCGAAAATGCTCTCTCCCGATCAGGTTCTCGAGATGATCGGCCATGAAATCGGCGGAGTCTGTCCTTTTGGAGTAAAACCGGATGTACGCGTGTATCTTGACGAGTCACTGAAACGTTTCGACCGTGTCTATCCAGCCTGCGGCAGCGCGAACAGCGCCATCGGTCTCACAATTCCGGAGCTTGAGAAATGTTCCGGTTTCCTCTCCTGGATCGATGTCTGCAAAACGAGAGCCTAATTTCGCTTTTCGTTGTCCACTCCGCTCGTTTCCTCAATGAACTGCCAGATCTCGTCCCTCCCCTGTTTACTGGTGGCGGAGAACGGGATCATGACAGTATCCTTCTTAAGGCCAAGGCCTTCCCGGATCTGCTTCAGATACTTGGATACCTGGGTTCTCGCGATTTTATCTAATTTCGTGGCGATGATAACAGGCTCATAGCCGCGCGCCGCGATCCATTCGTACATCATCTTATCGTTCGCCGACGGCTCGTGCCGGATATCAATCAGCAGGAACACGATTTTCAGCGTTTCCGAGCTGTACAGATAGCGCTCCACAAGAGCTCCCCACTGTTCTTTTGTCTGCCTGGTGGTCTTGGCGTAGCCATATCCGGGCAGATCCACCAGATACAGCTCGTCATTGATATTATAATAATTGATCGTCTGCGTCTTGCCCGGCGACTGTGAGACTCTCGCGTAGGATTTGCGGTTCATGAGAGCGTTGATCAATGAGGATTTCCCCACGTTGGACTTACCGGCGAAAGCGATTTCCGTCAGAGCGTTCCGCGGTAGTTTGCTCGTTATGCCGCAGACCGTCTCCAGATTAACACTTCTGATAATCATGACTCACCCGCCTGTTCTTTTACAAGGGCGCTCGCAAGCACCTCCTCCATCGTTTCCACGTACTTGATTTCCATACCACGTGTGATTTCCGAGGAAACATCCGCGACGTCACGCTTATTCTTCACCGGAACCAGCACTGTTTTAATCCCGGCGTTCTTCGCGGCCAGCAATTTCTCTTTGAGCCCGCCGATCGGCAGCACGCGGCCTCTCAGCGTGATTTCGCCGGTCATAGCTACATTGGCCCGTATTTTCGTGTTCGTAATCGCCGAAATCATCGCCGTAGCCATGGTAATGCCGGCGGAAGGACCATCCTTGGGAACCGCGCCCTCCGGTATATGAACATGGATATCATGCTTTTTGAAAAATTCAGGCGAGATATGATAGTTTCTCGCGATCGAGCGGATATAACTGATGCCGGCCTGCGCCGATTCTTTCATGACATCGCCAAGCTGGCCTGTCAGCAGAAGCTCGCCTTTACCTTCCATGACATTGACCTCAATCTGCAGCGTGTCGCCACCGACGCTTGTCCACGCCAGGCCGCGGGCGATACCGACCTCATCCGCCGGGTTGACCATCTGATAGAAATAACGCTCGCGTCCCAGGAATTTCTCGATATTTTTCTCTGTTACCGTAACTTTTGTCTTATGTTCTTCCAAAATGAACCGCGCTGTTTTGCGGCAGATTTCGCCCAATTTTCTTTCCAGCTGACGTACACCAGCCTCCTTGGTGTAATACCGGATCATATGTTCCAGCGCCACTTTGCTGATTGAAAGCCGCTCCGCCGTAAGACCATGCCGCTTCATCTGTTTCGGAAGCAGATGCTCTGTCGCGATATGCGCTTTCTCATTCTCCGTATAACTGCTGACCTCGATCAATTCCATTCTGTCAAGCAACGGTCTGGGAATTGTTTCCGTCGTGTTCGCGGTCGTAATAAAAAGGACCTGTGAAAGATCGACCGGCACCTCCAGATAATGATCCCGGAATTTATCGTTCTGCTCGCTGTCCAACACCTCCAGCAGAGCGGAAAACGTGTCGCCGCGGTAATCCGTGCTGACTTTATCGATTTCATCCAGAAGCATCAGCGGATTCTTCGTGCCCGCCATACGCAGCGCGTTCGCGATACGTCCCGGCATCGCGCCGACGTATGTTTTACGATGACCGCGGATTTCCGCCTCATCTCGAATTCCGCCCAGTGATATGCGCACATACTGCTTATCCAGCGCTCTCGCCACCGATTTCGCTATGGAGCTTTTACCTGTTCCGGGAGGCCCCACCAGACATAGGATCGGGCTCTCGCCCTTCTTCGTCAGAATCCGCACGGCCAGATACTCCAGCACCCGCTCTTTGACCTCCTCCAGACCATAATGGTCCTCGTCGAGAATCCCGGCTGCCTTCTTGAGATCCTTGTTATCCCGGGAAACCTTATCCCATGGCATCTCCAGCATCGTCTCGATATACGTGCGGATCACGCCTACCTCCGCCGTGTTGCCTCCGCCGCCCCGGAATCTGGAGATTTCCTTCATTAACTTCTCCTTGACTTCCTTGGGCGCCTTCAGCTTCTGGGTCATCTCCGTAAAAAGATCCGCGTCCGTAAGCGTTGTGTCATCGCCCAATTCTTCCCGAATCAGCTTAAGCTGCTCACGCAGAAAATACTCTCTCTGATTCTTGTCGATTCTCTCCCGGACTTTCTCCTGTATCTCCGCCTTGAACTGCTGTATCCTGGTTTCCTTGGTCATAAGAACCGACAGAGCTTCGTAACGGCTCGTCAAAGTCACCGCCTCCAGGAGCTTCTGCTGATCCTCATAAAAAATCGGTATGCTGACGCAGATCTGATCGACGAGGCGCCTTAATTCATTAATTTCCAAAAGCTGCGTGACCGTGTCTTTTGTCATCTTCCCATTATTCACGCTGTACTCGGTCAGAATCTCTTTAAGACTCCGCGTCATCGCTTCTTTGTTAAGGTCCGAAATTTCCTCTAAAGAATGATCCTCAAAAAGAGCTAGTTCGCCCTTCAGATACGGCTCATCCTCAATCAGGCGCGTAAGCTCCGCGCGCTCCTGGCCCTCAACCAATACCCGGAATACGTTCTTCGGCAGCTTGATGACTTGTTTCACGACCGCGATTGTGCCGATCGTGTACAAATCATCCCGTCCCGGGTTACTCTCTTCAATATTACGCTGAGCTACAAGGAAGACCTTCTGATCGTCCATCATCGCTTCCTCTACCGCGCGAAGTGAACGTTCCCGGCTGATGTCAAAATGTATCACCATGTCTGGCAGAACCGCCATTCCCCGCAGCGCCACGACTGGCAATTGCTTTAATTCTTCCATTGTTCCTCCTGTCTGGATCTGTTAAAAAGCGGACGCTTGTATTAAGCGTCCGCCGAGTTATCTACGCGCTTTCCGGTCCAAGCGTGTCTTCGATTGTGTGTGTTACAGCCCGTTTCGGCGCGTGACGCTTCTCGCTCCGCGTAATAACAGGCTCCGACTTTTTATCGACAGCGTCCTTCGTGATCCGGCACGTGTCGATCGTTTCATCGGAAGGCACTTCATACATAATATCGTTCATCGTGCTTTCCATAATAGCTCTCAATCCGCGGGCTCCCGTCTTCCGGGTCAGCGCCAGATCCGCGATCGCGAACAGCGCGTCCTCGTCAAAGGAAAGTTCCACGCCATCAAGCTCCATTAATTTCTTATATTGTTTCACGAGCGCGCTTCTGGGTTCCGTAAGAATTCGAATCAGCGCTTCGCGGTCAAGGCCATCCAAAGTCACCGTAACGGGAACGCGTCCCACAAACTCGGGAATCAGGCCATATTTCACAAAATCCTGCGGCATAGCGAGCTTCAGTATCTCACCGACGTTGTGATGCTTCTTGGAAGCGACCTCGGCATTGAAACCGATTGATGTCTGATCAAGTCTCGTCTCAATGATCCGATCCAGTCCCTCAAAAGCTCCTCCACAGATAAAAAGAATATTCTTCGTGTCGATCTGAAGAAATTCCTGATGCGGATGCTTCCTGCCGCCCTGCGGGGGAACATTCGCGATCGTACCCTCGACTATCTTAAGCAGCGCCTGCTGCACACCCTCGCCGGACACATCTCTGGTAATAGACGCGTTCTCCGACTTCCTGGTGATTTTATCAATCTCATCAACATAAATAATACCATATTCCGCGCGTTCGATGTCGCCATCCGCCGCCTGAATCAGCTTCAGCAGAATATTCTCGACATCCTCTCCCACATACCCCGCTTCCGTAAGCGTTGTCGCGTCCGCGATCGCGAACGGCACATTCAGAACCTTCGCCAGCGTCTGCGCGAGAAGAGTCTTTCCGGATCCTGTGGGGCCGAGCATCAGGATATTACTTTTCTGCAGCTCAACATCCGAATCATTCTCCGACATAATCCTCTTATAGTGATTGTACACAGCCACCGCCAGAACCTTCTTCGCCTCTTCCTGACCAACTACATAATCATCCAGAAAGTGTTTGATCTCAACCGGCTTAAGCAGATTGATATCGTCAGAGAATTCCGGTTTGGTATGATATTCTTCCTCAATAATCTCTGAGCAGATGTCGACGCACTCGTCACAAATATACGCGCCGTTCGGGCCGGCGATCAGTTTACGGACCTGATCCTGCGTCTTACCGCAAAAAGAGCATTTAATTGTGTCGTCTGTTTTCTTTCCTGCCATGAAAACTCCTTTACTGACTAATGACTGGCGATAACTTCATCCACAAGGCCATACTCCTTCGCCTGGTCCGCGGTCAGGAAGTTATCGCGTTCTGTATCCGCTTCTACCTCTTCGACCGGTTTCCCCGTAAAAGAAGCAAGCATTTCATTCATACGCTTACGAATGAACACGATGTGATCCGCGTGAATCTTGATATCTGTCGCCTGTCCCTGCGCGCCGCCTAAAGGCTGATGAATCATAACCTCGGAATTGGGAAGAGCGAAACGCTTGCCCTTCGCGCCGCCGGCAAGTAAGAAAGCCGCCATGGACGCCGCCATTCCCACGCAAATTGTGGAAACGTCACATTTGATGTATTTCATTGTGTCATATATTGCCATGCCCGCTGTTATAGAGCCTCCCGGGCTGTTAATGTAAAGGTGTATGTCCTTATCCGGGTCTTCCGCCTCCAGGAAAAGAAGCTGCGCCACGACAAGACTCGCCGTAACGTCATTGACCTCCTCGCCAAGAAAAACGATTCGTTCCTTAAGCAGTCTTGAGTAAATATCATAAGAACGCTCGCCTCTGCTCGTCTGCTCTATTACCATAGGTACTAAACTCATATCTGTCATCTCCTAATCGGATAATCGACCGCTTAAGCCTCGACCGCCGCGTCTGAAATCAGCGTAAGAGCGTCCTGAACAGCGATATCCTTCTTCATAGAATTCTTCTCGGACTCGCCAATTAATTCCTTCAGCTTATCCGCTTCCATATTGTAGCTTTCCGCCATCTTCGCGATTTCCTCGTTAACGCGCTCGTCGGAAATCTCAATGTTCTCCGCGTCCGCGACAGCCTCAAGCACAAGACGGGACTGAATGCGCTTCAGCGCGTCCGGGCGTGTCTGCGCCGCGAGTGTCTCCTGTGTGGCTCCCGTAAACTGCATATACTGGTCCATGGAAAGTCCCTGCGAGGATAATCTCTGCGCGAACTCATCCATCATCTGACGTACCTGTGTGTCTACCATCGGATCCGGAATATCCATCTGAGCGTTCTCAATTACCTTATCGACCGCGCTGTTCTCTCTCTCGCGCTTCGCGTCGCTCGCTTTCTCATCCGCGATCTTCTTCCGCAGATCATCCTTGAACGCCTCAAGAGTGTCAAACTCGGATACTTCCGAAGCGAACTCATCATCCAGCTCCGGCAATTCGCGTTTCGAAATGGACTTCACGACGCACATGAAGGACGCGTCCTTACCCTTAAGCTCTTCCGCGTGGTAATCCTCCGGGAATTTGACCTTCACTTCAGTCTCCTTACCGATCTCAACGCCGACCAGCTGCTCCTCGAAGCCCGGAATGAAAGATCCGGAACCGATTGATAACGGATAATCCGTTCCCTTGCCGCCCTCAAAAGCGACACCATCGATAAAGCCCTCAAAATCAAGCTTAATATTGTCACCATCTTCAACCGGGCGATCTGTTACATCCACGTTCCGGCCGTTCTTCTCCTGCTCCGCCTTCAGTCTTCCCTCAACATCCTCGTCCGTTACTTCTGTTTCCGCCTTGGGAACTTCTACGCCCTTATACTGTCCAAGCGTTACCTCCGGCTTCAAAGCTACTTCCGCCGTAAAAATAAAAAGCTTGCCCGCTTCCGCCTGTGTTACCTCAATCTTAGGCTGGGAAACGACTTCCAGATTCTCCGCCGCGTCCAGTTCCTTCGCGTAAGCGTCCGGGATCAGATTATTCGCCGCCTCATCATAGAAAACGCCCTTGCCATACATGCGTTCTATAATCTGACGGGGCACCTTACCCTTACGAAAACCAGGGATGCTGATGCTTCCCTTCTGCTTTCTGTAAGCCTGCTCAATCGCCTTCTCAAATTCTTCCGCGCTTGCTTCAATCGTAAGAAGCGCCATGTTATGCTCTTTCTTCTCGACTTGTAAACTCATGTCCCAATGTCCTCCTTCATCTATATGAAGGGCGCTTCTGCCCGTTCATACATGCAATCATTATGAAAGTATATCACAAGAGTATTGAAATTTCCAGTTTTTTGATGAACTATTTACAGCTAAAAAGCCCCCGGCCGCCAATCCCTCGCGTGAAGGATTCCGCGGACGGAGACCATCTTTCTCAAACGCGTCCGTAAGACGCTTTATTTCCAGGAAGAAACAACGGAAGCGGCAATCTCGGACGCTTTCTCTTTACTGATCAGAAGCTCGATCAGCTGGCACGCGAAAGGAATCGCCACGCCCACGCCGCGGCTGGTAATGAAATGATCCGCGACAACCACCGGCTCCTTCACGGCTTCCGCGCCTACGAGATATTCTTCCATTCCCGGGTAGCAAGTCGCTTTTCTTCCCTTCAGATAGCCTGCCTTGCCCAGTAATATCGCCGGCGCCGCGCAAATCGCGCCGATATATTTCTTCTTCTTGTCAAAAGAGCGAATCGCTTCCTGTACAGATGGGCATTTCTCCAGGTTCGTCGTGCCCGGCATACCGCCCGGCAGCACAAGCAGATCCGCCCCGTCCAGATCCACGTCGCGCAGGAATTTATCCGCCTGTACGCTGATCTGCCCGGCTCCTGTAACCAGGAGCTTATCCGATACCGCCGCGATCGTCACGTCAATTTCCGCGCGGCGAAGAAGATCCACTACCGTAAGTGCCTCAACCTCTTCAAAACCATCCGCCAGTAATACACACGCTTTCTTCATTTGTGATTTCCTCCTCTTCTTTCTTAAGAACCAAGCTGTCGCTGACTTATATTACTCGTAGTATTTCGTGTAACGCTTCCCGTAATATTTGCCATAGTACTTGCCATAATACTTATCATTCTTCTTATAATCAACCTTGTTCAGAACGACACCCGCCACCGGGCAGCCCGTGTTCCGCAGCTTCCTGAGCGTCTCCTGCGCGAGCCTGTATTTGATCGTTCCCGCCTCTAAAAGTAGAACCGACGCGTCACAGTTCGGGGCAATGATCGCCGCGTCAATGACCATTCCAAGCGGCGCGCTATCGATAATCACATAATCAAAAATTCCGCGGAAGACCCGCACGATCTTCTTAAAGCTGTCACTTGCCAGAAGCTCTGTCGGATTCGGCGTCGTCACGCCGGCGAATACCGCGCTGAGACCGGGCACATCCGTCGCGATCAACGCGTCCTTCAGCTCGCATTTACCGGCCAGGACATGTGTAAGCCCGAACTCGATCTTACCGCCTTCCACTTCCTTCATCATCACGGATCTTCGTATATCACAGTCCAGGAGCAGGACCTTCTTATTCAGCTCCGCCATGGATTTCGCTAATTCAAGAGCGATCGAGCTCTTCCCCTCGCCGGCGATGCAGCTGGTCACCATAATGACCTTCTTGTCCGCGCCGCAAAACTGTATATTTGTGCGAAGTGTCTTCATCTCCTCCGTCATCTGATAGGAATAGCTTCGTTTGATAAACTTGATTCTGTCCATTCCATTCTCCTGTCTTCTATTTAATCTCATTTATTATACAAGCCGCGTTGTCATAAAGCAACCGCTTCGCGTAACGCGCGCTCACCTTCTTCTCAAGGAACTTCGCGCACTCGCCCATTACAGGCCGTCTCGCGCTCATATTATGCGCGTCGCTCGCGATAATATCGATCCATTCCTTCTTAAGTAACTTCGCGCACATCGCGGATACTTTCCAGCCGTCCAGTCCGAGAACGCTTCCCGCGTTCACCTGAATCAGCGCGCCCTCCGATCTAAGTTCCTCAAAAGTTTCCGGATTCCGGCAAAGGCACGGATAACGCTCCGCGTGAGCGATCACCGGGATATACCCCGCGGCCGTCAGCTCGTAGACCTGATTCCGAATTCTATTATAAGGATGTCTCTCTGAAAATTCCAGAAGAATATAGCGCGAACATCCCAGCGCGTACCGCGGCGCCTTACGAATAATATCAAGCGTGTCCGAACGGCTGTGAAACTCGCGTCCAAGATAGAGGTCAATATCAATTCCTGATTTCGCGGCCATCTCTCTCGTTTTATTAAAACGAACTTCAATTTCCCTGGAAGAAGCGTGAAAAAGCTCCGGCCGGCAATGCGGTGTCAGGACCATGGCCTTTACGCCGTCATCCGCCGATTTATAAAGCATTTTCTGTGTCATCCTGAAATTCTCGGCCCCGTCGTCCACCTTCGGGATCAGATGGCAGTGAATATCAATCATATCCAAATCTTGTCAACCTCTTTATCAACAAAAATCTCTTTTCGGACGCGAACGTCCGAAAAGAGATTCCAAATTGTCGTTAATTCAATATATTACGCTCAGCCACTAAGCGCGCTTTCTGCTGAATGTCAAAGCCGCGCAACCAATTGCCGCCGCTCCGATAAATCCGATTACCCAGCTGAAATCTCCGGTCTTAGGAGATGTCGTTGACGAGCCGTTCGCCGCGCTTACGCTTGAAGTTGCCGTGTCCACGATGAACGCTACCGGTGATAGAGAATCAAACGTCGCTGTAATTGTGCCATTGCCCGCTGTACAAGGAATGTTCTTCCACGCGCCATCAACATAATGGAGAACCGCGATCTTGCTGGATGATGTTACGCCGGCTACGTTAAATGTAATCGTTACAGGCCATTTAACAAGGCTCGCGTCACCAACAACCGTAACATCTTTAACATCCACTACCGTCATCCCGCTTACATAGCCGCTCCCCAGCAATGAAGGAAGGTCCGCTGTGGCGACAGACTGCGTAGCCGCGCTTACAACGATATCAACAGATGTTCCATCCTTGTCAACTCCTGTGCCTGTACGGACAAGTCCGGTCGATGTGGGGCTCGGCGCCGCCAGGACACTCATACCAAGCGTCAGGCATGTAATAACGCCAACAAGCCCGGCAATAAGCTTCTTCTTACTAATCATATTTCTCACCCTCGTTTTCTTACATTATTGTAAAAATTTGTACTGATAATTACTTCTTCAATAATATCATTATCAAATATTTTTGTAAACCGTAAATTCACACTTTTTTCATATTTTTTCGATATTGAAAATAATATAGAAAAATATCCTTCTATATGATAAACTAAGAAAGTATGATTTACTATAATTAAAAGGGGAGCATATAAATAATGAACGAACAGTTACAAACGGCTCAAAGCGACGAAGTTGAAATAGATCTTCGTGAAGTCTGGGGCGTTCTCGCGCGACATTTTCTGGCCATTATACTGGCCCTTGTCATCGGCGCCGGCGCGATTGGCGCTTATTCAGAGTTTATCATTACGCCTCAGTATTCCGCGACCTCTATGATTTACATTCTGACGAAGACCACAAGCATCACGTCGCTTGCGGATCTGCAGATGGGATCCCAGCTGACAGTCGATTTCCAGACACTCGCCACCAGCCGTCCCGTTGTGGAGCAGGTAATCAATAAGCTTGGACTTAACACGACCTACGAGAGTCTCGTGAAGACGATCAAGGTCGAGAACCCGACGAACACCCGGATTCTTAAGACAACTGTCACGAATCCGGATCCGGAACTCGCGATGAAGATTTCAAACGCTATGTCGGATTCCATCGCGGAGCAGGTAGCGACCGTCATGACCACGGATAAACCGACGAACGTCGAGCAGGCTGTCGTTCCGTCCGCGCCTTCCAGCCCCAATGTCACAAGGAACGCGGTAATCGGCGGCATCGCGGCGGCGCTTCTCGCGATTGTGATCGTTCTGGCCCGCTATTTCATGAACGACACGATCAAGGACGACGATGACGTTGAGAAATATCTCCACACGGCTGTTTTGGCGACCTTTCCTCTGGAACGGGAACTGAAATCCAGGGACAGCGCTCCCAAGCGCGAGCGTAAGAAGGCGTAAACAGAATGAACAAGAAGAGATGGATCCTGTTCTGGCTCTGTGTCGCGGTCGCGGCCGTCTGTTTCGGTTATATTGCGTATCACTACGCCACGGCGCGCGATAACTCGGATGTCTATGACACAATGCGGGAAGAGGTCAGCCAGTCAATTGAGAATACGACTCCCGAGCCGGAGCCGGCCGCGGAGGACACCTCCGACAGTGTTGAAATCCCTATCGATTTCAGCTCTTTACAGGCGGAGAATCCGGATATCTACGCCTGGCTTCTTCTTCCGGGAACCGATATCTCCTATCCGGTCGTCCAGCACCCGACGGATAATTCTTACTACCTGAATTACACAATTGATAATGTATACGGTTATCCGGGATCTATTTACACGGAAAATTATAACAGTAAGAATTTCACGGATTTCAACACGGTCATTTATGGCCACAACATGAATAACGGATCCATGTTCGGCACATTGGACAAATACAAGGATAACGAGTATTTTCAGCAGAATAATCAATTGATTATTTACACGCCGGATAAGCAATACACCTACCGTATCTTTGCCGCGGTGTCCTATAACGACCGGCATTTACTTGTGACCTTTGACACGGCAGGCGCGGAGGGACGTCAGGAATTTCTGGACTCCATCTACAGCTGTAACGGAATCAACGACCAGATCGACACCGGCGTTCCTGTCGACGCGAACAGTAAACTCATCACTTTAAGCACCTGCCTGAACACGAAGTCCGACGGCAGGTATCTGATAGAGGCGGTACTTACGAATGAACAATCAGCCAAACAATAATACGGACAGAAACCGCGAGCTCCCGAAGGGCTTTAAGCGCTTTTTGCCGGTCATCCTCGCTGCCGTGATTCTCGCGGCAGCTGTTTTTACCGGCCTTGCCATCGCGAATCACCAACGAAACGTACGGGAGGCCGCCGCGAACGCCTCGCTCGCGGAGCAGACACAGGACTCTTCCGACTATCGTTTAATCGCGTACAACGGTAAGAAGTACGAGTACAACAGCGATATCAAGACCATTCTTTTTCTGGGTGTAGATAAGACCGGTGAGGTCGTCTCACAGGAATACCCCGGTTACGGAGGTCAGGCGGATACGATTCTGCTGCTGCTTTTAAACAGCTCCGATCAGACCGCGAACATTCTGGAGATACCGCGTGACACAATGACCGACATCAGCATTTACGACAGCAACAACCAATACTACGCCACGCAGAACGCGCAGATCACGCTGCAGTACGCGTATGGAGACGGCGCTTCCAGAAGCAACTGGCTAATGAAAAATACTGTGTCAGATTTGATCTATTCCCTGCCGATCGAGTCTGTTATTTCCCTAAATATGGAAGGACTTGACACAGTCGTCGACGGGATCGGCGGTGTCACCATGACCATGGACGCGGATTACTCCTATATCGACCCCAGTCTGACACAGGGCGCCGCGATAACGATGAATGGCAGTCTCGCGGAACGCTTCACGCGTTACCGGGACACGAACACGTCCGGCAGCAATCTCCAGAGAATGAGCCGTCAGACATTGTTCATAGAGGCTTTTCTCTCTCAAGCCCGTAAAGCAAGTCTCAGCGGCTCCGCGATTTCCTCTCTGCTGAACACGGCAGATCCCTATCTGACCACCGATATGGACGCGGAATCCATTAAAGCGCTGTACTCCTACAGCTTCAACACGAACGCCTCGGTAATTCCGGGCGAGATGACACAGGGTGACGTCTATGATGAGTATCATGTGGACAGGGACGCTCTGAAGGATCTGATCATTCAGATGTATTACAAAGAAGCAAACAATCAATAAAGACGGTTTAACATAACGCGGGAGGCGGGGGTATTTTGTCTGAATCTAAGAAAATCGCTGTATTGTTCCCGGGTCTTGGCTATACCTGCAAAAGACCCCTTCTCTATTATACCGGCGAGGCGGCTTTTGCCCGCGGTTATGAGGTTCTGGCGCTGAGCTACGGCGACGAGATCCACAACTACAAAGGCCGCGATATGTCAAAGCTCGCGCCGCTTGTTCCCAAAGCCGTCGAACAGACGCTTAAACGCCTGATGGATGTCGAATGGGACACCTACTCGGATATTCTTTTTATTTCCAAAAGCGTCGGCACCGTAATCGCTTATAAGACAGCGGAAACCCTTAACCTGAAGGTCCGGCATTTTTTCATGACGCCGATTCCGCCTTCTGTTCCGTACATTCCGCTGATTGACGGTTGTTTTGTGGCCGGCACCGGTGACCCGTATATTTCCGCTGATATGATACGAAAAGCCGCCTCCGATAATCCGGATAAAGCGGCTATGATCTTCCCCGGTTGTAACCATTCCCTTGAAAAGCCCTGTGATATTTGGGGCAATCTGAAGAATCTGGAAACAACCGTCGCTATTCTCGATAAAATGCTTAAATAAAATTCTGTTTCTAGCCCTGGAACGGGTCTGTGAAGGACGCGTAGTAAGATACGGGTTCTTTCGCTTCGCGAAGATGGGAAGTGTCGCCCATAACCTGGCAGCGAAAATTCGCCAGCCTCTTACTTCTTTCTTCCGTGCCCAATACAGTGACAGATGTCGGCGCCAGAAAAAAGCCCTGCCAAAGCTGATGAGGCGCCATATTGAGCAAATGCGACATGATCGCGCATGTCACGCCGAGATGACAGAAGCAGACGACCACCGCTTCTCTTTTGGTTCGGAAGCCCGTTCTGTAATTAATGCCTTCCCGTACGTAGCCATACGACGCGAGAAGCAGGTCCATCTGTTCCATGACCTTATCATAATATTTGTCAATTCCCGCTTCTATTATCATCGGATTCTCTTTCCAATGCCGCGCGTCAAACAGCTCCGGGCGCGCGTTCAGATACTCCGGCTTCAAATCCCAGCAGACTTTACGCTCTCCTGTCCAGGGATCGTTTATGATAATATCAAATTCCTTAAGCCATGGCTTCACGGTCGCGTCGCGCCCGGCCAGATCCAGCGACGGAGCCGCGGTCGCCCTCGCTCTGCCCATCGGTGAGCAATAGAAATCCGTAACCTTCCATCCCGCGACTCTGCCCGCCAGTATTTCCGCTTCGCGGAAGCCTGTTCCGGTCAAGGAGTCCTTCTCGTAATCCGGCTCCGCGTGTCGTATCATGATGAGCTTCATTTCTTCTTTTCCTTCTTCTCTGCCTTTTTCTCTTCCTTCTCTTGTACTTTTTTAATTATTTTCTTGATTTTCTTATCGCAGCCACCACAGCCTTTTTTCATATTCAGACTCTGTCTGACTTCCTTCACGGATGAAGCGCCGCTCTTTACGGCTTTTTTGATTTCCTTCTTCCCGGTATTATTGCATTTACAGATAATTTTATCTTCCGCCATTTCGCCCGCTCCTTCCCGGCCGGTCCTTTTCGGAACCCGATGCCGCTCTTTCTTATTATCATACAACATATTCCGCGTAAAAGCTTTACCTTTTGTCGTAAATTCGATAAAATGGAACTGTTCATTAAACCATGACAATATTTAATCCACCTATAGGAGGTATTATCAATGTCACAGAATCCAATCGTTACATTTGAGATGGAGAACGGCGATATCATCAAGGCGGAACTTTATCCTGAGATCGCCCCGAATACGGTCCGCAACTTTATCAGCCTGGTCAACAGCGGTTTCTACAACGGCCTGATTTTTCACCGCGTGATCAAGGGCTTTATGATTCAGGGCGGATGCCCGGAGGGAACCGGCATGGGCGGCCCCGGCTACACCATTAAGGGTGAGTTCTCCAAGAACGGCTTTAAGAACGACTTAAAGCATGAGCCCGGCGTGCTTTCCATGGCCAGAGCCATGAGCCCCAATTCCGGCGGCTCCCAGTTTTTCATCATGCACCAGACCTCTCCTCATCTGGATGGTTCCTACGCCGCTTTTGGCAAGGTTATCGAGGGTATGGAGCATGTCAACGAGATCGCCGACACCGCGACGGACTACAACGATCGCCCGAAAGCGGATCAGATCATGAAACTTGTGACCGTCGACACCTTCGGCGTTGAGTATCCGGATCCGGAGAAGCTGTAAGACATTACTTTTTGTAACAGAACTGAAATCGAGTAGGAGGGAGTGATTAGCTCCCGTCCTCTCACAGCACCGTGCGTACCGTTCGGTACACGGCGCTTTCAACAGTTGATGTGCAAAGACTGATAGGCAAGGGTTAGGTCATAAAATCCCGAGTTTATCAGTCTTTCTTTGTTCATTGCCCTTTTGACAGTTGTCGTATTAGAGGTTCTCCAGTACATCTTCCTGCTGTTTGCCGCCATGTAGGCGTACTTTTCCGGAATCCCCATTTTCACCAGGTTTCGAAACTTGGTTATTGGCTTCTTCCACTGCTTCCAGATGCACATACGAATCCTGTGATACAGCCACCCGTTGATGTCCTCTATTAGTCTCTTTATGCTTGCTATCCCGTAGTAGTTCAGCCAGCCCCTTGCATATACTTTTATCCTTGCAAGTGCCGTTTTAATGCTCTGTACAGACCTTCGGGAAGAAAGGTCTTTCAGTTTCGTTTTGAACTTCTTCCACGACTTCGGGTGAACCCGGAGATAGATTCCCCCGCCGTTCCTTCCCAATGCGAAGCCGAGATACTTAAAATTTCGGATTGCAAACACACTGACCGTCCGGCTTTTCTCTCGATTCACCTTCAGTTTCAGCTTTTCCTCAAGATATCGGGTACTGCTCTCAAGGAGCCGTTCCGAGGCTCGTTTGCTTTTTGCAAGTAAGACGATGTCGTCCGCATATCTGATACACGGGACACCCCTCTTCGCAAACTCCCAGTCGAACTCGTTGAGGTAGATGTTCGCAAGAAGCGGTGATAGATTTCCGCCCTGCGGCGACCCTTCCTCTGTGGGCATTACCACCCCGTTTTCCATTACGCCGCTTTTCAGATAACGCTTTATCAGCTGTATTACCCGCTCGTCCTTGATATTCCTTCTCAGGAGATTGAGAAGCAGTTCGTGGTTGAGCGTGTCAAAGTACTTTGACAGGTCGAGGACTACTGCAAATACATATCCCTCTTCTGCGTACTTCTTCACTTTGGTGACAGCATCCTTAGCACTTCTCCCCGGCCGGTAGCCGAAGCTGCCTTCCGAGAATAGCGGTTCATAGATTGGCATAAGCTGTTGGGCTATTGCCTGTTGAAGTGTTCTGTCTGTGACGGTCGGTATGCCAAGCTTGCGCACGCCCCCGTCGGGCTTTGGGATCTCAACTCTCCTTACCGGGGATGGAGTATACTTTCCTTTATATATCCGGTCTGTTAGCTCCTGCTGATGTTCCCTCAGATAGGGAAGCGCGTCTTCTACTGTCATTCCGTCGATGCCCGGCGCCCCCTTGTTTGCCTTCACTCTCTTATAGGCTCTGTTGAAGTTGTCCTTGTACAGTATCCTTTCCAAGAGTTCCGGTTGTGCACTGTCTCTTTCCTTCCATATCCGGGTGAAAGAGCGGTGCGCTCTCACATACCCTTTACGTTCCGCGCTATCTCTTTGTGGGCAGCTTTCATTGTTTTCTGCACTCAATGCTCTTCCTCCTTTCCCCGGTCGTACTCAAGACTCCTGTTGATTCGGCCCTTCACCTCCCGGCTACTATGGCCTCTGCTGACTTCTGCGCGTTCAGCACCGCCTCGTTCCCTTGTGCGGTGTTTGCCCCTTTCAGAGCGTACATGCAGACCTCCCCGGGTACCACACATTTCTTTCTCTCCATTTGCCTGCCATATTTACCATCACTGATTCCGTGTAGTTATTGGACTTCAGCTTGAGTAGCAGCCTTATCCTCAATGATAGCCTGTATATGGTTTCTGTTCGTCAGGCCGGAGATTTGCCCACGGGTTAGTATATTCCCCGCATCCGGCTTCCTTCAGATTCCACCTCGCGATGGACACCCTTGCCTTCGGCTGTATCCTTCCCACTACCGGGCGGATTAGGGTCTTGCACCCATTAGAAACGTGCGCCGCCAGGCGCACTATTCGAAAAGCGCGCCGACCCAACCCGGGAAGGCGCGCTTTTTCTTTATCTATCGCGTTTTACTGTCATCCGCGTCATGGATATGACAAGATGAGCAATGACCGTCACAGCCTTCACAGCCGTAGCAGCCGTTCTTTTTACGCTTCGTCTCATGACGTACCGCGAAGATGATCCAGACCGCGATAAGCGCCAGAAGCAGGATACTTGGCAGATTCATGATTCTTCCTCCTGTCCTCCCGAGTTAAGCGATTCCCGCCAGAACGCCGATCAGATGTACCGCGAACGCCGCGAGCCACGCGATCAGGCACTGCAGAAACACAATTCCGACCGCCCATTTCCCGCCGAGCTCTCTTTTGACGGAGGCGATCGCCGCGACACAGGGCGTGTAAAGAAGCGTAAAGGTAAGGAACACAAAAGCCGTAAACGGCGCGAACAAGTTCTTCAGCGCGTCTGTCGTTCCTCCCAGAAGAACCGTCAAGGTGCTGACGACGCTTTCTTTCGCCGTAAAGCCTGTAATAAGCGCGGTCGACACACGCCAGTCCTCAAAACCGAGCGGTTTGAAGATCGGAGCGATAATGCCTCCCAAAGCGGCCAGCATGCTGTTCGCTGAGTCCGTGACGACGTTTAATCTGGTATCGAAAGACTGCAGGAACCATATCACGATCGCGGCGATGAAAATAATCGTGAACGCTCTCGTTATGAAATCCTTCGCCTTGTCCCGCAGAAGCAGCATTACGCTCTTGGGACTGGGGATTCGGTAATTCGGAAGCTCCATTACAAAAGGCACCGGCTCACCTCGGAATGTCGTCACCTTCAGGATCAGAGAAAACAAAATACCGACAACAATACCCATGATATAAAGCAGCACCATGACACCGGCCTGATATTTCGGGAAAAAGGCCGCGGTAAAAAGCGCGTAGATCGGAAGCTTGGCCGAACAGCTCATAAAAGGTGTCAGCATGACCGTCATCTTACGATCACGATCAGACGGCAATGTCCTGGTCGCCATGATTGCCGGCACGGAACAACCGAAGCCGATCAGCATCGGCACAAAGCTGCGTCCGGAAAGCCCGATTTTTCTAAGCAGTTTATCCATGACAAAGGCGATTCTCGCCATATACCCGCTGTCCTCCAAAAGCGAAAGGAAGAAAAACAGCACGACGATAATCGGCAGGAAACTCAGAACGCTTCCGACACCGGCAAAAATGCCATCTATTATAAGGGAGTGTACGACCGGGTTAATGCCGTAAATCGTAAGACCCTTGTCGCAGAGATCCGTAAAAGCGCCGATCCCCATATCCATGAGCCGTGAAAGCGCCGCGCCGATAACGCCGAACGTCAGCCAGAAAATCAGCGCCATGATCCCAAAAAAGGCAGGCAGCGCCGTATATTTCCCGGTGAGTACCTTATCTATCGCCTGACTCCTTATATGCTCCTTGCTCTCACTGGGCTTGACGACCGTGGCATCGCAGACTTTCTCAATGAACTTGAACCGCATATCGGCCATCGCGGCGTAACGGTCCGAGCCGGTCTCATCCTCCATCTGAACAATAATATGTTCCAGCGTTTCTTTCTCGTTCTCGTCCAGCTTCAGGATCTCGCGCATGACTTCATCACCTTCGACAAGCTGCGTGGCGGCGAAGCGAACGGGAATTCCCTGCCGTGACGCGTGATCCTCAATTAAATGTACAATACTGTGGATGCAGCGATGAACGGCGCTGTCCTCCGCGCAGAAATCAAGCCGGCCCGGACGTTCCCGGTGTTTCGCGACATGAACCGCGTGCTCGACCAACTCATCAATACCTTCATCCTTGACCGCCGAAATCGGCACAATGGGGATTCCCAGCATGCCCTCCAGCTGATTGACCATGATCGTTCCGCCGTTCTCACGGACCTCATCCATCATATTCAGCGCCAGAACCATGGGAATGTCGAGCTCGATCAGCTGCATTGTAAGATAGAGATTGCGCTCGATATTACTGGCGTCGACAATATTAATCACGCCTCTCGGTCTGTTATTCAACAGAAAATCCCTGGTAACGGATTCCTCGCTTGTGTAAGGCGTAAGCGAGTATATGCCCGGCAGATCCGTCACATTCGTGTTCTGAAAATTACGAATCGCGCCATCCTTGCGATCGACCGTCACGCCCGGAAAATTCCCGACGTGCTGATTCGCTCCTGTAAGCTGATTAAAAAGCGTCGTCTTGCCACAATTCTGGTTCCCCGCCAGAGCGAACGTAATAAGCTCGTTGTCCCGTAACTCCTCGCCTCTGACTTTCACGTGGTATTTCCCACTCTCACCGACATGCGGATGATCGACCGCGGGAATTCTGTCTTTGCCCGCGGGCAGATCATGCGCCGCGTGCACATCGATCAGTTTAATATAGGAAGCCTCTTCAAGCCGCAGTGTCAGCTCGTAGCCTCGTACCCTTACTTCCAGGGGATCTCCCATCGGCGCGACTTTCACCAGCGTAATCTCCGTCCCCGGCGTCAGACCCATATCCAAAATATGTTTCCGCAGCGCCAGCTCCTTCGCTTCAACCGATTCTATTACCGCGTCCTTGCCGATTTCAAGCTCCGCCAATGTCATGTTAAATATCCCCTCCTGTCAAGTCCGCGATCTCGTCCGCCGCCTCCGCGGCTTTCCTGACCATAAGATCAATGTTATAGTACCTGTATTCCGCCAGTCTTCCGAGAAGACGAAGATTTCCATACGCGCCTGCCAGCGCGCGATATTTCTCGTAAAGCGCCTGGTTCTCGCCATTGTTGATCGCGTAATACGGAATCTCTCCCGGCGCTCCCGTGTACGCCGCCGGATATTCCTTCGATATTGTTGTCCCCAAACAGCTTTGACCCGTAAGAAGCTTGTACTCCGTAATTCTCGTATAGTCCTCGCTGACCGTGTAATTCACTACCTTATGTCCCTGATAAGTGTCCTTCTCATAATACTCAAAATCAAAGCGCAGTGTTCTGTACGGAAGTCTTCCGAAACGGCAGCCGAACAGCTCATCAAGCGCTCCGGTGAAAATAACCGTTCCCTTATAGGGTTCCCCGGTCTCTTTCAGGCGGATGACATTGTCCTCAAAAGAAAGCAGATCCGCCGCTTCCTCGCCCAGTCGGGTCGTTATGCCCGGATGATCCAGCATGGCGGCGAACATAGCCGTAAATCCCTGAAGCGGAACGCCCTGATAACGGTCCGTCGGAAAATAGGAATTTCGCCTCGTAATCACGACCGGAACTCTGGCAGTCACGGCGGGATCGATTTCTTCCGGCTTCTTACCCCACTGCTTCATCGTGTAATGAAGATAGATATTCTCGTAGACATATTGGCCTACTTCCTTCAAAAGCTCGTCAGAATCTTCTATGAGCGTAAGAATCGGGACGCGGCTCTCCATGCCGAACCGGGCAACCAGGCGTTTCTCGATTTCCGCCGCCTTATCCTCCGGGAAAACCATGTGGAGCGTGTTCAGATTAAACGGCACCGGCACTAAAACGCCATGAATATTGGCCACCACTTCATGCTCGAACGTCCGCCATTTCGTGAACCGCGACAAAAAAGCGTAAACCTGATCGTCATTCGTGTGGAAAATATGCGGTCCGTATTGATGAATCAGAACGCCATGCTGATCTTCCGTGTCATAGCAATTCCCGGCGATATGATTCCGGCGGTCAATAACCAGTACCTTCCTGCCGTGTTTCTCGGCCAGAGTTCTCGCCGCCGTACAGCCGGCCGCGCCGGCCCCAACAATAATCGCGTCGTATTGTTCAGTCATTTCCTTCTCCTGTTATTCTTTATTATCCGCCTTTTTCAGGACAGACTCGATAATTTCCATGTAAAAACGAAATGCCGATGGTATCGGATACTCGTTCTTAAGCTCTTCGATTCCCGCGGGAATCAGTCCCTCTTTATTGTCCCATTCCGGACCCGGTTCGTCAACCCATATTAAAAAGCCCGTCATGCGCCACTCGATATGGCTGAACACATGCTTCGCTTCCGGAAGCGCCTCAATTTCCGCGGGACACAGTCCCATATCCGCCGCGGCGCGCCTGGCGTCTGACGCGGACAGCCTGCCCTTGACAGATGGCAGCTCACAGAGTCCCGCGAGCAGTCCCTTGTTCTCCCGGGTCCGTATAAAAACCCGGTTTTCGCTCGCGAGGATCAGAATCGTCCTGTCCTCGACCGCGCGTTCCTTCGCCTTACTTCGAAACGGCAGTTCTTTTACAAGTCCTTCTCTTTCCGCGAAGCAAATTCCCGCGAGAGGGCATTCCCCGCATTTCGCGGCGCCGTTCGGCAGGCAGATAAGCTCGCCCAGCTCCATCAGCGCCTGATTGAACGCGCCCGGGCGATCTTCCGGCATGATCTTCAGAGAAAGCGTTTCCGCCGCTTTACGAACGGCAGGAAGCTTTATATCCGCCCGGCTCGCGAGAAGCCTGGAAAAGACCCGAAGGACATTGCCGTCGACCGCCGGCGCCGCGCGCCCGAAGGCGATCGAGGCGATTGCTCCCGCCGTGTAGGGCCCGATTCCCGGAAGCGTAAGAAGTTCTTCGCGCGTGTCCGGAAAAACGCCGTCCAGGTTCTTCGTAATCATGACGGCCGCTTTCTTGAGATTGCGCGCCCTGCTGTAGTAACCAAGACCTTCCCAGAGCTTAAGCAGCGCGTCATCCGTCAGAGACGCCAACGCCGCGGCGTCCGGCGCCGCGGCGATAAATTTCTCATAATAAGGAATTGCCGCCTCAATCCGCGTCTGCTGGAGCATGATCTCCGATATCCACACGTGATACGGAGACGTGTCCGCGCGCCAGGGCAGCTTCCTGGCGCTTTTGTCATACCATGAAAGCAGCTTTGCCGACATCTCCTCCAGATACGCCGCGCCATCCCGGATTTCCATTACAATACCTTGGAAAGGAAATCGCGCAGTCTCGGATCCCGCGGGTTGCCGAAGAACTCTTCCGGCGCGCTTTCCTCCTTGACAATTCCATCATCAATAAAAAGCACGCGGTTCGCCACTTCTTTGGCGAAACCCATCTCATGTGTCACAACGATCATCGTCATGCCATCCTCGGCAAGCTCGCGCATGATCGCGAGGACCTCTCCTACCATTTCAGGATCCAGCGCGGAGGTCGGCTCGTCAAAAAGCATTACGTCAGGATTCATCGCCAGCGCTCTGGCGATCGCCACGCGCTGCTTCTGTCCGCCGGAAAGTTGTCTCGGATAGGTCATCGCTTTCTCGGGAAGACCGACTCTCTCAAGGAGCTCCGACGCTCTCTGATTCGCTTCCTCCTGGCTCATGACACCAAGCGTTACCGGCGCCATCGTAATGTTTTCCCGGACTGTTTTATGCGGGAAAAGATTGAACTGCTGAAAAACCATCCCCATCTTCTGACGAAGCTTGTTGATGTCACATTCTTTGCTGGTAATGTTAACACCCTCGAACCAGACCTCACCGCCGGTGGGAACCTCAAGAAGATTCAGACAGCGCAGAAATGTCGATTTACCGGAACCGGACGGGCCGACGATCACGACCTTCTCGCCCTTCTCAATATGCTGGTCGATTCCTTTAAGCACCTCGACCCCATTAAACGATTTCTGAAGATTTTTAGTAATGATCACTCCGCGCCATCCTCCTTTCAAGCGATTTAAGCATCTTATTCAGCGCCAGCACGATTACAAGGTACGTAAGAGCGGCAATGAAAAGTGGTGTCAGAATATCAAATGTCACGCTGCCGATGTACTGCGCCGCTTTGGTAAGATCCGTGACGGCGATAACACCCGCGACGGAAGTCTCCTTGATCAGCGTGATCAGCTCATTGCCGAGCGCCGGCAAAATATTCTTGATGGCCTGCGGCACAATGATCAGCCGCATCGTCTGCAGATAGTTAAAGCCTAGCGAGCGTCCCGCTTCCATCTGCCCCCGGTCGACCGATTCCAGACCGGCGCGGATGATCTCCGCCACATAGGCGCCTGAATTGATGCCGAAGCAGACAGCGCCTACCACAATTTCATTCGTGTTACGGGAGGTAAATACCAGATTGTAAATAATCAGCAGCTGGACCATAACGGGAGTTCCCCGGATAACAGTCGTGTATAAGTTACAGATGCCGCCGAGAAGCCATAGCTTCTTATTGCCCTTGGCGGAAACCTTCGCGATGGCCACAAGAAGGCCGATAATAACGCCAAGTAAAATCGCGAAGACTGAAATCAGCGCGGTTGTCTTAAGTCCGTCCAGATACGCGAGGTACCTGTGATCCGTGATGACGGCTCTGACTAAAGACGCTTTCCATTGGTTCAGTAAGTCCATGTAAATCGATCGCCCCTTTCTGTATGTCTGTTCTTAGCTTAATAAGAATCCCTGTCTTTAACCGAATAATCAGCAGGCTGTAACGCGGCCTGCTGATTTTTCCCTTTGCCTTCTCCGCGAAAACGGAGTCTCTGTTTAGTTTGTTGTGGTTGTGTCAGAGGAAGCGGAAGCCGACGCGCTTGTATGGTTCTGAATGAACTCATCGATCTTGCCGTCCGCCTGCAGCTTATCAATCACCTTGTTGATCTCTGTTACAAGCTCTGTATTGCCTTTCTTAACCGCGATCGCGTACTTATCCTCGAACAAAACGCCATCCATGATCTTAAGGTCCGAATTGCTGGCTACCAGCTCTTCCGCCGGGCTCTTATCCATAACAATACAATCAACCTTGCCATTCTTCAGATCCTCGGAAGCCTGCGCGAATTTCGTGTAACGCTTCACGTCAGCGGGTTTGCAGTTATCCGTGCTGGATACCCAGCTATCCGCGATGTTACCCTGCTGCACCGCGACCACTTTGCCATTCAGATCGCTTCCGGCAAGCTCTGTGTCCGCCGCCGTAACCGCCGGGCTGGCCGCGTTCACGACAACGACCTCCGTTGAGTTGACATACTCATGCGAGAAGTCCATGACCTGCTCACGCTCGTCACTTACGGAAACAGCGGCCGCGACCATATCGACCTTGCCGCTTTGTACCGCCACAAGCGCGCCGTCGAAGTCCATGTTCTTGATCTCAAGAGTCTTGCCCATGTCATCCGCGATTGCCTTCGAGATGTCCATATCCACTCCTACTACATCATTCCCGCTCATATACTCATACGGGGCAAACCCAGCTTCCGTGCCGACGATCAGCGTCTTACTCGAGCTGGTGGAGCTGCTTGAGCTTGACCCGCACGCGGTAAGCGCCAGTGTCATAGACGCGGCCAGCGCTACAGAAAGTATTCTCTTCATCTTCATAATATCCTCCTCAAATTCCTTAGCTCATTCACATGAATATACAAAATCCACGCTTTTTTTATTGTATCATTTTTTCTCTAAAATACAAGCGTATTTACGCGTTCCGGAAACAGTACCCGCGGGAAACGTAAAATTAAGCGTTCAGCACGAATCTCTCGATCGCCCGCGCGACACCATCTTCCTCATTGCTGTCCGTCACGAAATCCGCGACCGCTTTGAGCTCATCGACCGCGTTCGCCACCGCGACACCCAGGCCGGCGTTTTTAATCATCTCATAATCGTTCATGCCGTCTCCGCAGGCCATGATCTGATTCACGGTCAGACCAAGTGTTTCTCCCATCTTAAGAAGCGCTTTACTTTTTGTCGCTTCCGCGTTACTTATTTCATAATTAAATGAAAACGCTCCTGCCTTCGATACGCCCTCCATGTCCGCGAACGCCTCCTTCGCGATGTCTCGCGCCTGTGTGGTCGGGAAGAAAAGACATACCTTTTCGAGAAGCTCGCGGTTATCTGAAATCATTGCCGGAAGATTATCGACCGGAACGCGGCTTTCGAGCAGATATTTCCGCGTAGGGCCTTCGGGAATGTATTCTTCCAATTTTTCAAAGCTCTCTCTCGACGTATAGCTGACGCCATCAATACAGATTTCTTTCCAGGCGTCAAAAGCCTCCGCGCGTCGAAAAATTTCCCTAGCCTGCTCAAAGCTCAGGCATACACGGTGAATGATTTTCTTCTGTTCTCTGTCGTAGATTACGGCGCCATTCGAAGCCATCAGATAACGTACGCCTTTAAGGCTTAAAAATTCCGGCGAAATCGCGTTAAGCGGACGTCCCGTAGCCGTCATAACGGTAACGCCCTTCTCCGCGGCCGTCTCCAGGACGATTCTCGTTCTCTCCGTAATTCGTTTATCGTCCGTAAGGACCGTGCCGTCCAAATCCAGTCCGATCAATTTAATATCTCTTTTCATTTCTTGTTCCTTCCCGTTTTAGGATAATATAACTCTTAATAGTGCCGTTTTTTTCGTTATTATTACTCGATGTCACTGTACATTTCGCTGAACATTATACCAAAACTTGCAAAAAATATCAAAATCGTATATAATAAGTTTCGCAGTCATTTAAAATATTACATAATTGTTAATGTACTGTTTCATCTTTTCAAAAATGTTATTAAGCCTGTGGAAATCTTTTTTTCACAGTTCCATTATGAAAGGAGCATAACAATGTTGAAACATAAGGGCAGCCCGCGTTTAATGTCAGCGGGTATCGCTATTGCCATGATGATCAGTGTTACGGCCCCCGTTCTTCCCAGTTACGCCTCGACACAGGATAACCTGAACGCGGCGAATCAGAAGGTCACAGATCTTCAGGATACCAAGAGCGGACTTGAGTCCACGCTGAGCGGGCTCAACAGCGAGCTTCAGTCCATCAGCGACGAGATCAGCGGAATCGAGACCCAGATTTCCGATAAGAACCAGGAAATCGCGGACACGGAGGCAAGTCTCGAAACAGCGATCGCGACCGAGGACAAACAATACGAGGATATGAAGCTTCGTATTAAATACACTTACGAGAACGGAAGCTCCAGTTATCTGGCCGCTCTTCTTGAGTCCAGAGATATGGCGGAGCTGATGAACAGAGCGGATCAGGTACAGACGCTCAACACATATGATCGTAATATGCTGACTCAATACATTCAGACGAAGGAAACGATCGCGGACAGCAAGGACAAGCTGGTGTCGGACCGGAACGATCTTTCCGGCCTGCAGGCTTCCTTAAGCCAGAAGAAGTCTGACGCCTCCGCGAAGATCGCGGAAACCAGTACTTCCATCTCCCGCTACTCGGAGCAGATTCAAACAGCGGAGAACGACGCGGCTCAGTACGAGGCGACACTTAACGCCGAGAAGGCAGCGGCGGCAGCGGCAGCGGCTACCACTTCCACTTCCTCTTCTTCCTCCCGCGTAACGAACGTTTCCAGCGGAAGCTCCTCCAGTTCTTCCGGATCTACTTCCTCTAGTTCCAGCTCGAACGCGTCTTATGACGCTTCAGACAGCGATCTGAACATGCTGGCGGCTATTATTTACTGCGAGGCTGGCGATCAGAGCTATGAAGGCAAGGTAGCGGTCGGAGCCGTTGTCATGAACCGGGTAAGAAGCTCAAGCTTCCCGAACACGATCAGCGGCGTGATCTACCAGAGCGGTCAGTTCACACCGGTCCGAAGCGGACGCTTCGCTCTCGCGCTGGCGACACAGAACTATGGTTCCTGTATTTCGGCCGCGCAGGAAGCGCTTTCCGGAACAGACAATGTAGGCGGAAGACTTTTCTTCTGTATGAATACCGGATCAATTGATGGATTGATTATCGGAGATCACGTGTTCTATTAATAAACATGATTGAATTTAAGGAGCGGCCAACCGGCCGCTCCTTTTTGTATACTACTATTTGTTAACGCTTTTATCAGGCGAACAGTTTCTTCATCAGGAGAGGTCCGGCGTCAAGGCTGTTGCCGCTCTTTCTTCCTTCTTTCTCGTTATAACGCCACTCATGATTCTCCGGTTTCTCGCTGTCATATAAGAGATACGGCACGCTGTCATTCGTATGCGTTCGCTTACAAATCGGAGTCGGATGATCCGGCAGATAAAGAAGCCTGTAAGGCTCGCCGGATTCGTCCATTCTCGCCTTCAGTGTCGCGATCACGTCGCGGTCAATACGCTCAATCGCCTCGATCTTATTCGCCGCGTTGCCCTGATGACCCATTTCGTCCGGCGCCTCAATGTGAATATACGCGAAATCATAGCCGTCTTCAAAAAGCGCGTGAATCGCCGCCTCCGCCTTGCCCTTGTAATTGGTATTCAGGCCCCCGTTCGCGCCTTCAACCTTGATGATATCCATACCCGCGCCGATCGCGATTCCCTTAAGCAGATCAACCGCGGAAATCATCACGCCGCGCTTATGGTGCTTCTCCTCAAACGAGGAAATGGTCGGCCTCGTGCCCGCGCCCCAGAACCAGACGCTGTTGGCAGGATTAAGCCCTCTCGCCTTCCGCTCCAGATTGAGCGGATGATCCTTCAGAATCGAGTAGCTCCTCTTCATCATGTCATAAAGCTTCGGCTCACTGGGGAGATATTTCCCGATCACCTGTCCCAGATGATCGTGCGGCTGAAACAAATCGATTACTTCTCCATGATTCCAAATCAACAAATGCCGGTAACTTGTTCCCAGATAAAACTTAAACTCGTCCGTTTCCAGCTCCGCCTTCACGGCGTCCAGAAGAACCGCCGCGTCCTCTGTGCTGATCTCATCGGAGCTGTGATCCAGAATGACCTGCTCCTCATAGGGAGCGTCCTTCTCCGTCAATGTCACAATATTGCAACGCATAGCCACGTCCGTCGGTTTCATATCGACACCGATGCTGAGAGCCTCAAGCGGCGAGCGCCCCGTATAGAATTTATTCGGATCATAACCCAGAACGGATAAATTCGCCGTATCACTTCCCGGAACCATTCCCCGGGGAACTGTCTGAACCATGCCGATCTCTGAAACGCGCGCCAGAGCGTCTGTGTTAGGCGTTACAGCCGCCTCAAGCGGTGTCCGGCCATCGTACGCCTCAAGCGGCTCGTCCGCCATGCCGTCTCCTAAAACAAGCACATATTTCATCGCTGTTCCTCCACGCGGATCATGTGAAGGATTCCAGGTGTCTCAGACGCCTTCTCGTTATAAGCGTCCTCCGTCATGATTGGTGTCACAAACCCGAACTCGCCTTCGATTCCGGCGTCAACGATCTGAACATCCCCGAACGTCCCGCGGATCCGCGCTCCCTCCGAAGCCGGACTGCCTTTGACTCTGACAAAGAACTTGCGTTCCACGGAACCGATGTCCACCAGCTTCAGCTTGCGCTCTTCCCACATCGTCATGATATTACGATGGAGATGCTTCGCCGCGTCCACCACATCGGAAACAACCGCGCTGGCCGTCGGCAGCTTGCCGGCGCCCTGTCCGTAAAACATCGCGTCACCCAGGAAATTCCCATGCACAAAAATCGCGTTGAACACATCCTTGACTCCGTAAAGCGGATGGTCCGGCCCCAGAAGAAACGGCGCCACGATTGCCGAAAGGCTGTTGCCCTTGCGCTTACTGCTGGCAAGAAGCTTGATCTGCATGCCCAGCTTCTTCGCGTACGTGATATCCGTTGAGGTTATATTGGTAATTCCTTCCGTGTAAATGTCTTCATAATCGACCTGCTGCCCCGCGATCAATGAAGAAAGAATCGCGATCTTACGGCAAGCGTCCAGACCTTCCACGTCCGCTTCCGGATGACGTTCCGCGTATCCCCTCGCCTGCGCGTCCTTCAGCACCTCGTCATAATCCGCTCCCTCGAAATACATCTTGGAGAGCATATAGTTCGTCGTGCCGTTCAAAATACCGGTGATTTCCTCGATCTTCTCCGCTGTCATCGAAGAGTTAATCGGGCGGATGATCGGAATACCACCGCCGACACTCGCCTCAAACAGGAAATTGATATTCCTGATCTTCGCCATGGAAAGGAATTCCGCGCCGTGCTTCGCGACCAGTTCCTTATTGGAAGTCACCACACATTTGCCGCGCTCAAGCGCTGTCTTAACAAAAGTATACGCCGGCTCAATTCCGCCGAGTACTTCCACAACTATATCTACTTCCGGATCATCCACGATCGTCGCGTAATCATGCACCAGAATCTCTTCAACGGGATCTCCCGGAAACTCTCTGAGGTCAAGCACATATTTAATATTTAACTCGTTCCCGATACGGCGGTTGATCTGTTTCCCATTCTCGCGGATTACCTCCACGACTCCGGAGCCGACCGTGCCATATCCTAAAACCGCTATATTTACCATATCTTCCTCACTCCCTGCCTGCTATTTTGACTTGATGTATTCCATCCTGCGCCTCAATCTCATTGATCATGGAAGAGATGTCACCGGTCGTGGAAAGTATTTCCAGGCTTAAAGTAATGCTTGTCATTCCGTTAATTGGAATACTCTGATGAATCGTCAGAATGTTCGCCTGATAACGCGCCACGATCCGAAGCATCTCAGCTAAAAGACCCGTGCGGTCCTCTACCTGCAAAACGAGCGTGATCGTCTGCCCCTTCACATTATCATGAAAAGGGAAGATATCATCCTTATACTTATAAAAAGAACTGCGGCTGATGCCGACGGCTTCCGTCGCGTCATGAATCGTCTCCGCAGTTCCATTCTCCAGAAGGCGCTTGGCCTCAACGACCTTAAGCAGCACTTCCGGAATCGCTTTGCTTTTTACAAGATAATACTTAATATCATTCACTGATTAAGCCCCCTGCGTACGCCCTGGGAATACAGATGTCTTTCGAATAAAGATATTATCATACTTTACTCGTTGACGCAAGGGATTTTCGCAAATACGCGCTGATAAAGGGGTCCAGATAACCGTCGAGAACCGCGTTAATATTTCCGACCTCCACGCCAGTTCTGTGGTCTTTGGCCATTGTATATGGGTGCAGGACATAGGAACGTATTTGGTTGCCAAATCCGATTTCCTTGACTTCGCCGCGGATTCCCGAGGCTTTCTCCGCCTGTTCCTGCTGTTTCATAAGATAAAGACGGCTTTTCAGCATCTGCATCGCCTTATCCTTGTTATTGAACTGTGAGCGCTCGTTCTGGCACTGTACCACAATTCCGGTCGGAATATGCGTGATTCGTATCGCGGAGGAGGTCTTATTAACATGCTGGCCGCCCGCGCCGCTGGAACGATACGTATCGATCTTCAGATCGTCCTCATTGATGTCCAGCTCAATGTTGTCCTCAATATCCGGCATCACATCGCAGGAAGCGAAGGATGTCTGCCTCTTTCCCGCCGCGTTAAAAGGCGAGATTCGGACAAGCCGATGCACACCGTGCTCTGACTTCAGATATCCATACGCGTTCTCGCCGCTGACCTCGAACGTAACCATTTTAAGACCCGCCTCATCACCGTCGAGATAATCCAGCATCTCGGTATGAAAGCCCTTACTCTCCGCGTACCGGCAGTACATGCGGTAAAGCATGCTGACCCAGTCACAGCTTTCGGTTCCGCCGGCTCCCGCGTGAAGCGTTATAATCGCGTTGTCATGATCATACTCGCCGGACAACAGCGTCTTGATCCGGGTATCCTCCAGGTTCGCCGAAAAATTCTTCATCAGCTCCTGAACCTCCGGAATCAGCGAAGCGTCCTCTTCCTCATTTCCCATTTCAATCAGCGTATTAATATCGTCATACGCCGTTTCCAGCCTTTTCCATTCCGCGATCTTGGACTTCAGGCCGTTCATCTCACGCGTGATTTTCCCGGATGTCTGACTGTCATTCCAGAAATCCGGTCTCGCCATCATTGTTTCCAGTTCTTCGACCCTTTTCTCCATTGTAGGGACGTCAAAGTGAATCCCTCAATTCATTGAAAGGTTTCTCATAGGTATTCATTGTCATCTTAAACTGCTCGTACTCGATCAACCTAACGCCTTCTTTCTAATTTAAAAATTTATATATACCGCGGTTAATAAGCTCCGCGCTACTTCTTTCTTCCACAGCACTGTTTGTACTTCTTACCACTTCCGCACGGGCACGGGTCATTCGGGTAGATCTTCTTGCTTTCCCGCACTACCGGCGCTCGTGACGCGGTGTCATCCTTATTCGTGCCGGTCACCTTCGCGACCTGCTCGCGCTCTACCTTCTGCTCCACGCGGACATGGAACAGCAGACGGATCGTGTCCTTCTGAATTGTGCGCGACATCTCGTCAAAAGCGTCGTAACCGCTTAAGCGATACTCGACCAGCGGGTCTCTTTGTCCATACGCCTGCAGGCCGATGCCCTGCCGCAGCTGATCCATGTCATCGATATGATCCATCCATCTGGCGTCAATGACCTTCAGCAGGATTACGCGCTCCAGCTCTCTAAGCTGCTCTGTCTCCGGAAATTCCTCTTCCTTCGCCTCATACAACTTCACCGCCCGCTCTTTAAGCGTCTGCTTGATCTCGCCGATGGATTTCGACGTAAGCTCTTCCTTGGAAATTGCCTTCACCGGAATAATCGGAAGAAGCGCCTCATTAAGATCGACTTCGTTCCACTCGGAAGGATCGGTGTCCGCGGAGAGTGTCAGATCCACAAGCTCCTCCACTGTGTCGGAAATCATCTTGTAAATCGCGTCCCGCATACTTTCGCCATCCAGGACACGACGGCGTTCCTTGTATATAATCTCTCTCTGCTCATTCATGACCTGATCATACTCAAGCAGATTCTTACGAATACCGAAGTTGTTGCCCTCAATCTTCATCTGGGCCTTCTCGATCGCGCTGCTCAGCATCTTATGCTCGATCTGCTCATTGTCCGGCACGCCAAGCGTGTTGAACATCGTCATGAGCTTCTCAGAGCCGAACAGACGCATCAGATCATCTTCCAGGGAGATGAAGAACCTGGACTCGCCCGGGTCTCCCTGACGTCCGGAACGGCCTCGCAGCTGATTATCAATACGTCTCGCCTCATGGCGCTCCGTGCCGATGATCTTAAGACCGCCCGCCGCTCTCGATTCCTCGTCCAGCTTAATATCGGTACCACGGCCGGCCATATTGGTCGCGATTGTTACCGACCCGTGAATACCGGCGTCCGCTACGATCTCCGCCTCCAGCTCATGGAACTTGGCGTTCAGAACTTTATGCTGGATACCGCGCTTCTTAAGCATTCCGCTCAAAAGCTCGGATGTCTCGATCGTGATCGTGCCGACAAGGACAGGCTGTCCTGTCGAATGCGCGGCGATGATTTCCTCGATTACCGCGTTAAATTTCTCTTTCTTCGTCTTATAGACCGCGTCATTCAGATCTTTACGGATTACAGGAAGATTCGTGGGAATCTCGACAACATCCATGCCATAGATATCGCGGAACTCCTTCTCCTCTGTCAGCGCGGTACCGGTCATACCGGCTTTCTTCTCATATTTATTAAAGAAGTTCTGGAACGTGATCGTCGCGAGTGTCTTGCTCTCGCGCTTGACCTTCACATGCTCCTTGGCCTCGATTGCCTGATGCAGGCCGTCCGAGTAACGTCGTCCCGGCATAATACGGCCGGTGAACTCATCGACAATCAGCACCTCATCGTCTTTGACAACATAATCCTGATCACGGAACATCAGATAATGGGCGCGCAGCGCCAGAATAATATTATGCTGAATCTCCAGGTTATCCGCGTCCGCCAGATTATCGATCTGGAAAAACTTCTCGACCTTCTTAACGCCCTGCTCCGTAAGATTGATAACCTTATCCTTCTCATTGACAATAAAATCACCGGTCTCGACGATTTCCTCACCCATGATCGCGTTCATCTTGCTGAACTCACCGCTGGCCTCGCCTTTTTCAAGCTGACCGGCGAGAATATCGCACATATCATAGAGTCTTGTGGATTTACTGCTCTGCCCGGATATGATCAACGGCGTTCTCGCCTCATCAATCAATACCGAGTCAACCTCATCAATAATGGCGTAGACAAGATTCCGTTGAACCAGCTGCTCTTTGTAAATAACCATGTTGTCACGAAGATAATCGAAACCATCCTCATTGTTCGTAAGATACGTAATATCACAATTATAAGCGGCGCGGCGCTCGTCATTGGTGTTACTGTTCAGGACTACTCCTACCGTAAGTCCCATGAACTCGTACACCTTGCCCATCCATTCCGAGTCACGCTTCGCCAGATAGTCATTGACCGTGACGATGTGCACGCCATTGCCCGGAAGGGCGTTCAGATAAGCCGCCAGCGTGGCGACCAGAGTCTTGCCTTCACCTGTCTTCATCTCGGCGATGCGGCCCTGGTGCAGAATAATACCGCCGATCAGCTGAACGCGGTAGTGCTCCAGTCCGATTGAGCGTTTCGCCGCCTCACGGACCGCCGCGAACGCCTCGGGGAGTATATCATCAAGTGTCTCGCCATTCTCAAGACGTTTCCGGAATTCCGGCGTCTTATTTCTGAGCTCACTGTCAGAAAGCTTCATCATATCCGGGCGCAGAGCCTCAATACGATCTACGATCGGCAGAACTCTCTTGACCTCGCGCTCACTGTGGGTTCCAAAAACTTTATCTACAAATCCCATTTTCTCGCTCCTGTCGGTTATATGTTAAGTATATATACAGGGTTTATTTTAACACTATATAACACGAGTGTCAAAAGATAAACAACTACCTTGGTGTCTCAAAGCTCTTTAATCTTTCAAAAGGTATTGTCCCTCCGAAAAGATCCAGCGCGCTGCCGATCGTGTAGTCCAGCTTCCCGCGGGTAACATCAGCGAAATGTTCCAGCTCATTAAGACTTCCGATTCCGCCGGCGTAGGTAATGGGAATCCCGTCCCAGGCAGCCAGAAGCTTTGCCAGCTCTGTTTCCACCCCCGCGGACTTCCCCTCCGCGTCCACGCCATGGACCAGAAATTCAGCGCAATGTCCCGATAGTTTTTCCAAAAGTGCCTCTGTTACCTCAAGCTCCGTAAACGTCTGCCAGCGATCCGTCACGATAAAATAAGCGCCATTTCGTTTCCGGCAGCTCAAATCAATCACGACACGCTCCCGGCCGACCGCTTCCTCAAGCGCCTGTAAGCGTTCCTCCGAAAGAGACCCGTTCTCAAAAAGCCATGACGTCACGATAACATGAGAAGCGCCCGCGTCCAAAAAACCGCGGGCGTTGCCGGCACCGATACCGCCACCTACCTGAAGCCCTCCCGGGAACGCGGCAAGCGCCTTAAGCGCCTGTTCCTTCGTAGCCGCGTAGTTAGGAGAGTCTTTCGCGTTCAGCATAATCACGTGACCGTCATAAAACCCGCGCTCCTCGTATAACGACGCGAACCAGGCGGCGTCGCGCGACGCCACGTAATTCTCGACAGCGGTATCTCCCTGATCCTTCAGGCTTCCGCCGACGATTTGTTTGACTTTTCCGTTATGAATGTCTATACAAGGCCGAAATCTCACGCCTTTTCCCTCATTTCAAAAGCTTATTGGCGCTCGCGGATATCACCGTTTCTGTACGCCTCAAGCAAAATTTTCAGATCCTCTATCTTCTGTTTCAGAACAACGCCATTGTCCGTGTCGCCCACACTTCGTCTGTCCATGACTCTCTGAACGACCACAGTCTCGGAATGTATATCCAGCCCATGCTCAATGGCCGCCTCTCTCGACTCGAACGGCTCATGCGCGACGAGACGCATCCCATAAGAATTGTAAATCAGCGTGTAACCGGCGATGCCCGTGACACTCTGGTAAGCCTTTGAAAAACCGCCGTCAATGACCAGAACGCGGCCGTTGCACTTCATCGGTTTCTCGCCCTCTGTCTGATGAACCGGAATGTGCCCGTTGATTATATGCGCGTCTTCATCCTCCAGACCGAAGTTATCAAGAATGTGCTTGACGACATCCTCGTTCTCCAGAAGACGGTAATACGGATTCTTCTTCTCTACATGCGTTTCTTTCTCCGCGATGAACTGCCGCTCGAAAGTCGTCATTCTGTCCTTGCCGAACAAAGGCGATCCCGGATTCTCCCATATGAACCACAGAAGATCCCGGCCCTTCTCCTGCTCGCCCGGATTCACGGAGAAAAAACCCTTGCGGACATAGGATTCCAGCACATCGTACAGCTTCTTGCCACTGTATTTCTTGCCGTATATATTGACCTCGCGGAAAGAGCCATCCTCGTTAAGCGGAACGCAGCCATGATAAAGCAGATTGCCGTTGTAGATTTTATAAAGGTTGCCATTGCTGAGCAGGAACCGCATATGCTTCTGAAGTCTTGTGCAGTTCATGAAATTCTTCTGCAGACGCTCGATGATATCCTCTTCCTCTTCCGTAAGAGCGTATGGGTTCTTCGGGTCTACAGTAGGGAAGTTCATGTCCAGCATCTTATATTCTTTGCCATAGCAGTTGATCATACCCGTATCGTAATTAATCTTGTCGAGCAGCAGGCGGTCTTCCATCTCAAAATCCTTATGACGCTTGATCAGCTGGCCCTCCAGCTTGAACTGGATGACCGTGATCGCCTTATGCATCAGAACCGCGATGTGACGGTCGATATCGTTATAATCCTCGCCATTCTTGACCTGGAAGCACTTGCACGGATCTCCCTCATACGTTCTCTGGGCGAAATTCGCGAGTGGCAGCATATTAATACCATAGGCGTCTTCCAGAATATCCAGATTGGAATACCGGATGCAGATCCGGATCACGTTGGCGATGCAGGAACGCTGCCCGGCCGCGGCTCCCATCCAAAGCATGTCGTGATTGCCCCACTGTATATCAATGGAATGATACTCCATCAGCTTGTCCATAATGAAATGCGGGCCGGGACCTCTGTCATAAATGTCGCCGACAATGTGCAAATGATCCACGACCAGCCTCTGAATCAACTCGCAAAGCGCCACAATAAAAGACTCCGCGCGCTCGATATCGATGATCGTATTCACGATTTCCGAGTAATACGCCTCTTTGTCAAGTACTTCCGCTTTCTCCGTGATCAGCTCCTCGATCACATACGCGTAATCCTTCGGCAGGGATTTACGGACTTTGGAACGCGTGTACTTCGAAGCCGCTCTTTTGCTGACCTCGATCAGCCTGTAAAGCGTCATCCGGTACCAATCCTTGATGTCACTCTCTTCCTTGCGCACAAGATCCATCTTCTCCTGCGGATAATAAATCAGTGTCGCGAGAGACCTTTTGTCCCTGTCACTGAGCGTGTTGCCGAACACATCCTCGATCTTGCGGCGCACCGACCCGGAACCATTGCGGAGAACATGGTCAAAAGCCTCATATTCCCCATGTATATCCGTCAGAAAATGCTCTGTTCCCTTCGGCAGGTTCAAAATTGACTGTAAGTTAATGATTTCCGTCGCCGCCGACGCGATCGTCGGATAACGCTCTGACAAACGCTCAAGATATCGATACTCTAAAGATGTTTCCTCCATAATTATTTCCTCCTCCTGCCGGCTTTTCCGGCTTATCGCTTATTCTCCGATGACGTCCGACATATCATAAAGCCCCGGGCCCTTGCCCGCGAGAAATTTCGCCGCTTCCAGCGCCCCTTTTCCGAATACCCCTTTCGAAAAAGCGGTGTGACGGAACTCAATTACTTCATCCGTCCCCGCGAAAATCACTTCATGATCACCTACAATATTGCCGCCTCTGACCGACGCGATGCCGATCTCGTCATGCTCTCTTTTCTTGCGATCCTTGCTTCGATCAAAATTATAGGAATATTTACGCTCCAATCCCTCATTGACCGCGTCCGCCAGAGCGATCGCCGTGCCGCTCGGCGCGTCCAGCTTCTGGTTGTGATGACGCTCCACGATCTCAATATCAAAATTCGCCGGTGCCAGAACGCCCGCCGCTTCCTTCAAAAGCTTCATCAGCAGATTGATGCCCAGAGACATGTTCGCGGATTTCAGAACCGCTGTCCTGGCGCTTGTTTTCTCAACTTCCCGCAGCTGCTCGCCGGAAAGTCCCGTTGTGCAGAGCACGACCGGAATTCCCCGCTGCCCGCATACCTCAAGCAACCCGTCAACCGCCATCGCGTTCGAGAAATCGATGACCACGTCCGCGTCTACGTCACACTCCGCGATATTCGCGAAAACAGGATACGTGTTTTCCGGTCCCTTAAAGGGATCCACGCCCGCCACGATCTCCGTTTCCGGATCCTCCGCGGCGAGGCCCGATATTACCTGTCCCATATGACCATTGCATCCATGCATGATAATTTTTACCATTTATATACCTCCCACATATACGCGTAAACTGACAAAAGGTCAGACACGTGTCCAACCTTGTCGTCCTGGCCGCTATCCGCGGCCGTTATAGTTTTCGTTACTACTCAGCGAGTTTAAGGCCAAACGCCTTCATCTCTTTAATCAGGTTCTTCGTGTGCTCCGGCTCAAGCTCCGTAAGAGGAAGGTGCAAAGGTCCCACCTCAAAGCCCATAAGATTCATAGCCTTCTTGACCGGTATCGGGTTCACTTCAGAAAACAGCTGGCTGATCAGCGGATTCGCCTTCAGCTGAAGCTCCATGCTGCCCTTCACGTCGCCGTTAAAGTACTTCTCGCAGATGTCATGAGACGTCTCCGGCGCTACGTTGGAAAGCACGGAGATCACGCCGATTCCGCCCAGTGAAAGCAGCGGCACGATCTGATCGTCATTCCCGGAATATAAATCAATATCGCCCTGCGCGAGCTCCATGAGCTTCGCGACCTGCGAAATATTCCCTGTCGCTTCCTTGATCGCGACAACATTATCCACGTCCTTCGCGATCTTCGCGGCTGTTTCCGCCTGAATATTGCAGCCTGTACGGCTGGGCACGTTATACATGATGATCGGAAGATCCACGCGTTTCGCGATATAGGTATAATGCTCAACCAGGCCCTGCTGCGTAGCCTTATTGTAATACGGAGTCACGATCAAAAGCGCGTCCACGCCGGCCTTCTGGGCTTCCTTGGAAAGATAAGCGGCTGTCCTTGTGCAGTTAGAGCCGGTTCCCGCGATGACCGGGATTCTGTGATTGACGTAATCAACCGTATGCGCGATGCAGTCCAGATGCTCTTCCTCCGTCAGAGTGGAAGCCTCTCCGGTCGTGCCGCAGATGATGACGCTGTCCGTCTTACGCGCGATCTGATAATCCAGAAGCTCGTCGAGCTTCGAGTAGTTTATTGAACCATCCTCATGAAATGGCGTAACAATCGCCACGCCGGCGCCTTTAAAAATTGCCATAAAAAATCCTCCTTAAATTGTAAAATGGTGATCTCTATACGGAAACATTTTCCATACAGTAAAATAGAGACACCGTACGCGGCTGCCTCTACTCATTAGTATGGGAATAAATCCCCGACAGATAGCGCCCCATCCTACGATGACAGTCATAGAATTATTCACCCTATGCCCAGGCCGCCGCTTGTGGATATCACGACTGCCTTCGGCGCTTCACCCTTTCACCGGGAATCAACCGCGTCCACCTCGTACGCCCGGCTACTGATGAGAAACGCGACCTCTATCTCAATCATTTTGTTTTCAGTTAAATCAACTATATCATCATTCAAACAGGGTGTCAATCTTTGACCAGGTCAATTCTGTAGATTCGGTCCATCATGTCCGCGATTTCCGGACACATGTTCTGCCCTGTGAGAATAATCTCTGTTTCCTCGTGCTTCGCCTTCAAAATATTACGCATATCTTCTATACTAATGATGCCCTGTTCCAAAAGTCCAAGCGCCTCATCCAGAATCAATACCTGACATTCCTCTGTCACGAGTACCTTCTTAGCGAAATTCATTCCGTTACGGATACTCGCGATTGCCTTCTCTTTCTCTTCCTCCGTCAGGCCATCATACCCCTCGTCCGCCTTCTCAAATCGGAAAAGCTTAATCTCCGGCTCGAGTCTCGCGATAAAACTGATTTCGTTCAGATTCTTCTCTTTGAGAAATTGAATAATAAAAACATTCTTTCCCTGGCTTGCCGCGCGGATTCCCTGTCCTAACGCCGCTGTCGTCTTACCTCGCCCGTTTCCATAGTATACCTGAATCAAACCTTTTGCCATTTTTCCACCTCTCGATAATTCCATTTGAAATATATCATAGTTTCCCCAAAAGCGCAATCTTTATCACGCGGCGTGACCTTCACTATCCTATTAAAAAAGACAAGACTTTTTTATTACAAAGTGCTATACTACTTAAGGCAAAAGAAATGAGAAGAGGAAATATTATGGTAATTAATCGAAACGACATTCGCAATATCGCGATTATCGCTCATGTTGATCATGGCAAAACCACGCTGGTCGACCAGCTGCTGAAGCAAAGCGGCGTTTTCCGCGCTAACCAGAAGGTAGAGGAGCGCGTAATGGATTCCAATGATATCGAGCGCGAGCGAGGAATCACGATTCTTTCAAAGAATACAGCCGTATATTACAAAGGAGTCAAAATCAATATCGTCGACACGCCGGGGCACGCGGATTTCGGCGGCGAGGTAGAACGCGTTCTTAAGATGGTCGATGGCGTTGTTCTGGTCGTCGACGCCTTTGAAGGGCCTATGCCCCAGACGAAATTCGTGCTGCGCAAAGCGCTGGATTTGAATCTGCCTGTCGTTGTGTGCGTCAATAAGATCGATCGTCCGGAAGCCCGTCCCGATGAAGTCATCGACGAGGTTCTGGAACTTTTCATGGAACTGGACGCGTCTGACGAGCAGCTGGACTGCCCTTTTGTGTACGCTTCCGCGAAGACCGGACGCGCTGTGCTGGATATGAGCGACGACCCTAAAAACATGGCGCCGCTGTTCGAGACAATCCTGGAATACATTCCCGCGCCGACCGGCGATCCCGACGCGCCAACGCAGGTTCTGATCAGCACAATCGACTACAACGAGTACGTAGGCCGTATTGGTGTCGGCAAGGTCAGCAACGGCACAGTTTCCGTCAACGAGGATATGATTCTTGTGAACGCGCATGACCCCAATAAGCAGAAGAAAGTCAAGATCAGTACTCTTTATGAGTTCGACGGTCTTAATAAGGTAGACGTTCAGGAAGCTTCCGTTGGATCCATCGTGGCGATATCCGGCATCCCGGATATCCATATCGGCGATACGCTTTGCGACGTAGATCATCCCGAGCCGATTCCGTTCCAGAAAATATCCGAACCTACGATTGCCATGCAATTCATGGTCAACGACAGCCCGTTCGCGGGCCGCGAGGGTAAGTACGTCACTTCCCGTCATATTCGGGAAAGATTAAGACGCGAGCTTAATACCGATGTCAGTCTTCGCGTGGAAGACACCGACTCGACCGATTGCTTTAAGGTTTCCGGCCGCGGCGAGCTGCATCTCTCCGTCCTGATCGAGACAATGCGCCGGGAAGGCTATGAGTTCGCTGTCAGCAAAGCGGAGGTCATCTATAAGAAAGACGAAAAGGGGCATCTGTTAGAGCCTATGGAGCGCGTGTACATTGATGTTCCGGAAGAATTCACCGGTGTCGTGATTGAGAAGCTCAGCCAGCGTAAGGGTGAACTCCAAAGTATGGGGTCCGCGAACGGCGGGTACACCAGACTGGAATTTCTGATACCGTCCAGAGGACTGATCGGCTACCGAGGCGATTTTCTGACCGACACAAAGGGCAACGGAATCATGAACACGGCCTTTGATGGATACGGTCCCTACAAGGGCGACATCCAGTATCGTAAACAAGGTTCCCTGATCGCGTTCGAGACCGGCGAATCTGTCACATATGGACTTTTCAACGCGCAGGACCGGGGAACGCTTTTCATCGGGCCCGGCGAGAAGGTATACGGCGGCATGGTCATCGGCGAATGCGCGAAGCCCGAGGATATCGAGCTGAATGTCTGCAAGACGAAGCATCTTACCAACACCAGAACCTCCAGCTCCGATGAGGCGCTCAAGCTTACGCCTCCGCGCGTTCTCAGCCTGGAACAGGCTCTGGATTATATTGACACGGACGAGCTCCTCGAGATCACACCCGAGAGTCTGCGTCTCCGCAAAAAGCTTCTGGACCCGAAGGCGCGCAAGCGTCTGGCGGCAACAAAATAGAACAAACATTAAATCGTCCCCCGTATAGCGCCGCGTTGTCTTTTTCGCTTGCTATCGAGGGACGATATGTTATAATAAAACTATACTATGAGTCGGAAACACTCTCATAGAATAGATGGAAAAGGAGCTGACTACCATGCGTTTTATAATTAGCGGCAAGAACCTGGAAGTGACCACCGGCTTACGTGAAGCCGTCGAGCAAAAGTTAGGCAAGTTAGAGAAGTATTTTACTCCTGACACGGAAATCATCGTAACCTTAAGTGTTGAGAAAGAAAGGCAGAAAATCGAAGTTACCATACCGGTAAAAGGCAATATCATCCGCTCGGAGCAGGTCAGCAATGACATGTATGTCTCAATCGACCTTGTGGAAGAGGTAATTGAGCGGCAGCTGCACAAATATAAGAACAAACTGACGGAACGTCATCAGGGAACAACTTCCAATTTCCGCAAGGAATATCTGGACAAAGAATACGATTCCATTGACGACGTCAACATTATACGCACGAAACGTTTCGGCATCAAGCCAATGTATCCGGAAGACGCTTGTATCCAGATGGAGCTTTTGGGACATAGCTTTTTCGTGTTCTGCAACGCGGAGACTGAAGAAGTTAATGTCGTTTACAAGCGTAAAGACGGCGCTTACGGATTAATCGAGCCGGAATTCAATTAAATCTATGAACTGAATTTTGATAAGGCTGACGCGGAGGGGAATAAGCGTTTCCCCCAAGGCGTCAGCCTTTCGTTTGTTTCAGTGATCAAAAATCCGGATTCCCTCCGAGGTTTCCGCGAGCCAGCACTCCGCGCCCTCCTGTATGGCGATCCGTCCGCCGCTTCTCTCGGTAATGTCAGCGCCAAGCTTCTCGAAATCCGCGAAGGGTGCCGCGGCGTCCACCAGAACGCGCTCCGCGTACTCTGTGTTCTGTACCTTGATATTCCGCGCCTCCAGTATACGAAGCGCGCCTCCAAGATCGGAATAATCCGCGGACAGCAATATATGCTTTCCATGAACCTTTGTAATGATTTCAGCGTTGGCCAGTCCTGCCCGGACGGCCTCCGAGTACGCTCTTACCAGACCGCCGGTTCCCAGAAGGGTTCCGCCGAAATAGCGAGTCACGACCGCGGCCGCGTAACATAGCTCCTCTCCTCGCAGAACGTCCAGCATTGGTATTCCCGCTGTCCGGGAAGGCTCACCGTCATCGCTCGCCCTGGCGATCTCCGCGCCCTCTCCTATAATATAGGCGTAGCAATGGTGTCTGGCGTCCCAGTATTTTTTGCTGATTTCCTCAACGAAAGACCGCGCTTCTTCCTCGCTTTCCGCGGGGCGAATGTCCGCGATAAACCTCGACTTCTTCTCTTCAATTTCCCCGGTTCCGCCCCGATAGAGCGTTTTATAAGTATTTTTCGTTTCCCTCACCTCGCTATTACTATACCATATCTTTGAAAAGAGCGGCAAAAAATGAACTTTTTAATTTCTACTTTATTTAATAGGACTACTTTGCTATAATTGGTGGATAAGGAGGCAGCACCCATGAATTACGGTAAGAAAAGCACTGCTGACAAGCAGAAGGAACTGACTTCCAAGAAGAATCAGTACGCGGGTAAAGCCAGAATTACAGTTCTTCGTATTGTTATTCTGGTAATCATTATAGGTATCATCAGCATCGGCGTCATTGCTTACGGCTTGATCCACAGCGTAATCGCCGACGCGCCGGCCATCACAACCGCGGATGTTAAGCCGAGCGGCTACACGACCTTTGTAGTAGATCAAAGCGGTAACGAAATCGAGCGATTCGTGGCGGCTAACGCGAACCGGATCTGGCGCGGAATCGATCAGATTCCAGATTATACGCAGAACGCGTTTGTCGCGATCGAGGACGAGCGTTTTTATCAGCATAACGGAATCGATCTGCAGGGCATTGCCAGAGTTGTTTTCAAAAGTCTCACGAACGGCGGTGACTTGAACAGCGGCGGCGCCAGCACGATCACGCAGCAGCTGATCAAGAACACGATTTATCCGGATTTTGTCAACGAGACGACATTCAAGGATAAGCTTGAGCGTAAGATACAGGAACAGTATCTCGCCGTACAACTTGAGAAGACAATGGATAAATCCGAGATTCTCGAGGATTACCTGAACACAATCAACCTCGGGCAGAACACACTGGGTATCCAGACTGCTTCTACCCGTTATTTCGGCAAGGACGTTTCGGAACTGACTCTTTCCGAAAGCGCCGTTCTGGCCGCGATCACGCAGAATCCAACCAAGTATAACCCGATTACGCACCCGGATCAGAACGCCACGCGCCGGTCCTCTGTTCTCAGCAAGATGCTGGAGCAGAACATGATCACGAAGGACGAGTACGATGAGGCTATGGCGGACGATGTGTATTCTCGTATTCAGAGCACGAACGAGTCTGTCACAACGAGCGATTCCACCTATTCCTACTATATCGACGAGCTCACGCAGCAGGTCATTCAGGACCTTCAGGATATCAAGGGTTATTCCTACACGCAGGCTTATAACGCGCTTTACAGCGGCGGCCTGACTATCGTGTCCTGCGAGGATTCCACGATACAGGGAATCGTGGATGAGGAGATTAATAACGATTCCAATTATCCGAGCTCAGTGCAGTACAGCCTTAATTACGCGGCGACTGTCACACACAAGGATGGCACACAGGAGAATCTTTACACAGAATCTATGCTCGCTCATATGCAGAGCAAATACGGTTCCTCCTATCAGCTGCTATTTAACAACGCGGATGAGGCGAACGCGGCTGTGGCGGAATACAAAGCGGACGTCCTGCAGGAGGGTGACACCATTGTCGAGTCCTCCAGTGTCTCACCGGAGCCCCAGGCTTCCATCGTGCTGATGGATCAATATACCGGCGAGGTGAAGGCGCTCTCAGGCGGACGCGGCGATAAGGCCGGAAGCCTGACACTGAACCGCGCCACGAACACAACGAGACAGCCCGGTTCCTGTTTTAAGGTTCTTTCGACTTACGCTCCCGCGCTTGACGCGGCGAACTATACTTTGGCCTCCACAATCGTTGATGAGCCGTTCAATTATGAAACAGGCCGTCCGGTCAACAACTGGTACAGCGGTTATAAGGGAACTGTCACGGTGCGCAAGGCGATCGAGCAATCCATGAACGTCTGCGCTGTTAAGACGCTGACAGCCATTACGCCCAGACTGGGGTATGATTATCTTTTGAATTTCGGTTTCACGACACTGGTCGACAATTACGTGGCCGCCGACGGCAAGGTTTACTCAGATGTCGCGCAGCCTCTCGCTCTTGGCGGTATCACCAAGGGTATCACGAACCTGGAAATAACGGCCGCTTACGCGACACTCGCGAATAGCGGAACCTATACGAAACCTCGATTTTACACGAAGATTCTGGATCACGACGGCAACGTTCTGATCGATAACACACCGGAAACGCGTCAGGTCGTAAGTGACGCGACGGCAGGTCTTCTGACAAACGCGATGATCGATGTTGTAACGCAAGGTACCGGTACCAGAGCGAAGCTTGACAACATGCCTGTATCCGGTAAGACCGGAACGACATCGGACAATGTCGATATTTGGTTCTGCGGCTACACGCCTTACTATACCTGCTCGGTATGGGGCGGTTATGACCAGAACCAGACACTTTCGAACACAAGCTGGCATTTGACATTGTGGCATTCGATTATGGAACGTGTCAGCGAAGGAATGGAATACAAGGAGTTCACGATGCCTTCCGACGTACACCAGGTTTCTGTCTGTACCATCACCGGCAAGATCGCGACCTCCAGCTGCCCATCCACTACAGAGTATTACGCGGACAGTAACGCGCCGACTACTTACTGCCCCGGCCACGGAAGCTCCGAAAGCTCCAGCGGATCCGGAAGCTCCAATAAATCGAACAGTTCCGGCACAACGGATTCCGGCACCGGAACAACCACAAACGGTGGATCGAATTCCGGGACCACGAACAACGGAACCGGGACGAATAGCGGCGGCACGAATACCGATACCGGAACCGGGACGGACACCGGCGGAACAACCGGCGGCGGCACGACCGGCGGCGGCACAACGACTGACGGAACCGATACGGGAACCGGAAACTAACGAATTAAAAACAGGTCATGAACGATAATAATATTGTTCATGACCTGTTTCTTTTTGTTCTGATTCTGAAGTGATTGATAACTATCGCGTCTTAATCCGCTTATCAGACCCTTCGGCATTTCTCCGCGCAGACAGCCATGGCTTCCTCGATCGCGCTTCTAAAACCAAGCTCCTCAAGGACCTTGACCGCGTCAATTGTCGTGCCGGCCGGTGAGCAGACCATATCTTTGAGCTCAGCCGGGTGCTTGCCTGTCTCCAGTACCATCTTCGCGCTTCCCATTACTGCCTGCGCCGCAAAGCGGTATGCCTGCTTTCTGGGCATTCCTTCCGCGACAGCGGCATCCGCCATCGCCTCGATCATAATGAACACGTAAGCCGGTGAGCTTCCGCTGACCGCGACGACCGCGTCCATCAAATGTTCCGGAATGACTTCGGAAATCCCGAAACCATTCAAAATCGAGCAAGCTTCCGCTAACTCCTCTTCCGTTACCAGCTCATTGTGGCAGACACCGGTAATGCCTTCGCCTACCATGGCGGGCGTATTCGGCATCGTACGGATCAGCTTCACGTCCTTACCGAATGTCTCGCGCAGCCACGCCAGCGTTTTACCGGGAGCGATGGTGATGACCAGCTGCTCCGCTCTTACAAAAGGAGCGATTTCAGTAATCACATCCTCGTAAAACTGCGGCTTCACGGCGAGAATCAGAACATCCGACTTCTCAACCACCGAACGGTTGCTGTCTTCCGCCTGAATCCCCAGTTCCTTATGTAATCTCTCCAGATTCTCGGCAAAAGGATCATATGCCCTTACCTCGCTTCCGGAAGCGATCCCTTTCGTAATAATGCCGCGCGCCATAGCGCTTCCCATATTGCCGGCGCCGATAAAACCTAAATTCATATCATTACCTCCATTATCTATCTTAAGCCTCTATGCCCATTTCGTCCAAAATCAGTTTCGCCGCGCCGTAGATCCCGGCATCATTGCCGAGAGTGGCCAGAGTGAATTCCAAATCCTTATCCGGCTGAAAAGCCCGGTCTCGGTAATATTTTCCCAAGTAGTCCAAAACAACCTGTCCCGCCTTCGAGACGCCGCCGCCCACCACGCAGATCTCCGGATCCAGAAGAGCGGCCGCGCTGGCGATCGCCGACGCGAGATAGCGGAAAGAAATATCCGCCGACTTACAGCACAAAGCGTCGCCCGCCTTCACGCCGTCGAGAATCGATTTCGCCGTAACCTCTCCGTCTCTTAAAGATGACGCTTCGTCCGAAGCGGCCAAAAGCTTCTTCGCCACGCGAACCATGCCGGTCGCCGAAGAGTATTGCTCCAGACAGCCATGATTCCCGCACCCGCAAAAGTCCGTCTCGTCCTCTGACATATGCATATGCCCAATTTCAGCAGCCGCGCCATGAGCGCCTGTCAGAATATGACCGTCCACGATCGCGCCGCCGCCAACGCCTGTGCCAAGCGTAATCATCAGAAGATTCGCGTGTCCCGCGCCGGCTCCCTTCCACATCTCGCCAAGCGCCGCCGCGTTCGCGTCATTCGTGATAAATACAGGAAGGCCGGTCAGCTCCTCCAGCTCTTTTTTGGCTTCTTTATAATTCCAGCCCAAATTCGGCGTCATGCGGATAATGCCGTCTCTTTTAACCGGCGCCGGGATTCCCATCCCGATTCCGATAATGTCGTTCTGATCGATTCCCAGATCGGACCGTTTCTGTTCAAGCGAAGCCGTCAGGTCCGGCAGAATCGCCGCTCCCTCGTTCTCCGTCCTGGTCTTGATTTCCCATTTCTCTTCCAAATTACCGTCCGCGCGGAAAAAACCGACTTTCATCGTTGTTCCGCCGACATCCACACCAAAACAATATTTCATTTCTTATTCTCTCCCGTGAATGAATTTGATAAAAGATCAGTCTTTTTTGCCAAGGCTTTGCTGAACACGCTTGTAAAGCTCTTCCGCCGCGTTGTATCCCATCTGCTTCTGACGGAAGTTAACAGCCGCTGTCTCAACAATAATGGCCAGATTACGGCCCGGGCGTATCGGGATCGAATGACAGATCAGGCGGTTGCCAAGGATCTCGGTATACTGATCCTCCAGCCCGATCCGGTCATATTCCTTGTTCTTGTCCCATTCCTCAAGCTTGATCACAAAGGAAATACCCTGTGTTTCCTTGACGCACTCAACACCGTAAAGCGCCTTCACGTCGACAATACCAATGCCTCGCAGCTCGATAAAATGCCGCGTGATATCCGGAGCCGTGCCGACAAGCGTCTCGTCACTGACCTTATGAATCTCGACAACATCGTCTGTCACGAGACGATGTCCGCGCCTCAGAAGCTCAAGCGCCGCCTCGCTCTTACCGATTCCGCTCTCGCCCATGATCAGAACGCCCTCGCCATAGACGTCAACCAATACGCCGTGAATTGAAATACAGGGCGCGAGCTGCACGTTCATCCAGCGGATCAGCTCACCCGTAAAATACGAAGTCGGTCTGGGCGTCTGAAAAACCGGTACGCCCTTCTCCGTCGCGATGCGGAGAAAGTCCTCATCCGGCACCATGTCGCGGCTGAAAATAATACAGGGAATGGGATAGGACATCAGCTTCGTATAGACTTCCTGTCTCCGTTCCACCGTAAGAGTCTGTGAAAAAGTATATTCCACATATCCGATAATCTGAATTCTTTCATAAGCGAAATGCTCAAAATATCCCGCCAGCTGCAAAGACGGTCTCGTTAAATCGGGAACCGTGATCTCTCTGCCTTCCACACTTACATCCGGTGTCAGATTCTTAAGCTTCATCTTGTCAATGACCTGTTCAAGCTTCAGACTCTTGTTCTTCGTATTGCTTAACGCCATATGAGCTCATCTCCTTTGTGCTGTTTATGCTTATTATTTTATCATAGCGCCCTGCCCGACACAATTATAACTGGTGAAAAAAAGTATATACCGCCTTCGCGGCCGATTTATTAAAACTTGGAACCGACTCCAGCTCCTCGATTGTCGCCTCTTTGATCTCCTCGATCGTCTCAAAACGTTTCCGAAGCGCTTTTCGCCTTGCCGGCCCGATTCCCGGAATATCATCCAGAACGGAATGTACCTGCTCGGCGCTCCGAAGCTGCCGGTGATACGTAATCGCGAAACGATGCGCCTCATCCTGGACGCGGGTGATCAGCTTGAATCCTTCCGAGCTTTTATCGATGCTGATTTCCTCACCCAGATAATAGACTCCTCTCGTTCTGTGACGATCATCCTTGACCATTCCGCAGACCGGTATATTAAGCCCCATCTCCCGCAGCGCCTCGCCCGCGCTGTTAACCTGGCCTTTGCCGCCGTCCATCATTATAAGATCCGGGAACTTCGTAAAACCGCTCTCCTCACCCGCCTTCCGTTCCTCCAGCCCATGACTGAACCGTCTTGTCAGAACCTCCCGCAAACTGCCATAATCGTCTGACCCGACGATTGTCCGGATACGGAATTTCCGATAATCGCTCCGTTTCGGACGCCCGTTCTCGTACACGACCATGGAACCTACTGACTCATAGCCGCCTGTATTGGAAATATCATACGCTTCCAACCGGGACAAAGAAGGAAGCCGCAAAAGCTCCGCGATTTCCCGCGTCGCGCCTGTCGTCCGCTCCGCTTCTCTTTTGAGCCTGTCCGCGTCCTGATCCAGTACCATTCTCGCGTTCTTCTCCGCGAGCAGCATCAGCTGCTCCTTGCGGCCCTTCTGGGGCACCAGAATACGAACGTGATGGCCGACGCGTCCTCCCAGCCAGGCCTCGATCGCCGGCGCGTCCTCAATAATGACCGGCAGCATGACCTCATGGGGAATATAGGGCGTTCCCGCGTAATACTGCTTCACGAAGCTTTCCAATACCGCGCCGAGGCTGTCCCCCTCTGCCGTGGAAAGGTAGAAATGATCTCTTCCCAGAAGCTTTCCGCCCCGGATAAAAAACACCTGAGCGACCGCTTCTCTGTCGCCTCTCGCGACCGCGATAATATCCCGGTCACCACCACCGCTGCTCGTGATTTTCTGATTCTCCGCGATCTGACGGATACTCTCTAGTAAATCCCGATAACCCGCCGCGGCCTCATACTCCATCTTCTCAGACGCCGTCCGCATCTTCTCCTCCAGCTCCGTCTGGATTTCCTTATGATGCCCATTCAGAAAATCGATCGCTTTCTGAATCCGCGGCATATATTCCTCCGAGGAAATCCGTCCCTGACAAGGCGCGTCGCATTGACCGATATGATAGTTCAGACAAGGTCTGCCTTTACCGAAATCCTCCGGCAATTTTCTGGAGCAGGAGCGGATATGATACAGACGCTTTAGCAGGTCAATGATATCCTTGACCGCGCCCGCGCTCGGATACGGGCCGAAATACTTATTCCGATTCCGGTCCGATCCTACCCGCCTCGCCGTCAAAAGCCTCGGATACGCCTCTCCGGTCGTGACTTTGATGTACGGATAAGTCTTGTCGTCCATCAGCATCGTGTTGTACTTCGGGTGGTGCTCCTTGATCAGATTGCATTCCAGAACAAGCGCTTCCGCCTCCGAGTCCGTGACAATATACTCAAAGCGGCGGATATGAGTGACCATACGCTCAATCTTAGGACCCCGGTTCCTGCTGCCCTGAAAATACTGGCGCACGCGCCGTCTCAGGCTGATTGCTTTCCCAACGTATATAATTTCGTCATCTTCCCCGCGCATCAGATAAACCCCCGGTTTATCCGGCAGCTTCTTCAGTTCATCCTCAATTACGAACATCTTCTCCTCCGAACATGTAATCGGGTAGGAGGTAAATAATTATTTTATTTACCGTCCTCCCACACCACCGTGCGTACCGTTCGGTACACGGCGGTTCCTTAGTTTTCATAGACTATCAGATAATAGTCAAGTAAGGATGTGTATCCCAGCTTGGCTATTATTTTATTTGTGAATACTGAATTTAGCACTTTTGCCATTCTCCAGTATCCTTTTCTACTACAGGCAAGTTCCTTTGCTTTCCATTGCTCCATTCCAAGCGCTTTCAACATCTTGTATTTCGTTTTGATTTTCTTCCATTGCTTCCAATAGATCGCTCTAATTCTGCGTCTTGCCCACTCATCGGTAGATTTGAGAAGTCCTTTCATATCCGCGAGTTTGAAATAATTTACCCATCCCCGCGCGTACTGTTGATATTTTTCTTCTCTCTTCGCGTTACTCATCCCGTTATTTCTATCCGTCAGTTCTCTAATTTTGTCTTTCATCTTTGCGACTGACTTCGGATGCGCTCTGAATCTGCATTTACCCTTGACTCTGTAGAAACCATATCCAAGGTATTTGACTTCGCTGATATGAGCCACCTTTGTTTTCTTCCTATTCACTTTCAGGAAGAGTTTCCCTTCGATAAACGGAAGAATGTTTTCTAAGGTTCTATCAGCACTCTTCTTGCTCTTACAAAAAATCATACAATCATCCGCGTAGCGGACAAATCTGTGTCCTCTATGCTCAAGTTCCTTATCCAGCTCGTTTAACATAACGTTACTTAGTAATGGACTAAGTGGTCCACCTTGGGGCATTCCTATTTCTGTTCTCTCAAACATTCCATTCGCGATAACTCCCGCGTTCAGGTATTTATGAATGAGAGAAATCAGCCTGCCATCTTTAATGGTTCTGCTGAGTACCTCAATCAGTTTACTCTGGCATACCGTATCAAAGAACTTTTCCAAGTCCATATCTACTACATATACATAGCCATCGTTCACATTCTTTTGGCACTGCTTGAGGGCATTATGTGCCCCTCTTTTCGGTCGAAATCCAGAACTGCTGTCCGAGAATTGCTCCTCGTAGATTGGCGCGAGTTCCTGAATGATTGCCTGTTGTATAACTCTGTCAACCACAGTTGGAACTCCAAGCTTTCGAAACTCACCTTTCGTTTCTTTGGGTATTTCTACCCTTCGAACTGGGTTTGGCTTATATTTGCCTTCCCTTATCTCTTGGACTAGGGTTTCCTGGTTTTTTCTTAAGAAGGGTAGTAGTTCATCCACCCGCATACCGTCGATTCCACCTTTTCCCTTGTTTGCTTTTACTCTTTTATAAGCCTTGTTTAGGTTTTCTTTTCGTAAAATCAAATCCAAAAGATTGTCCGTCCAATAGTCTGTGATGATACCGCTCTTTTCAGTAATCTTCCCGTAGTCGAACACTTCCGCGTACTCTTTCTGTTCCGCGGATACCATTCGCGGATAGTCTTCTATATGAAGTTGTCTGTTCTTAAATCTACTTTCAGTTACATTCATTGCTTGTATCTCCTAAAGTTCAGCCCTTCGCCAATGCCTTAAGTCATTGGTTTACTATGGCTTCTGCTGACTTCTCGCCATTCGTTGTTACTCACGAATTTCATACTCTGTTTCCATTCGCTGACGAGACCTCCCTGGGTACCACACGTCGCTTTCTCTCCACGCGTCTGCCACATTTACTATAGTTAATTCCGAGTAGTATTTGGACTTTGACTTGTTACGCAGTCTTATCCTTAACCATAGCCTGATGTGATTTCTGTTCGTCAGACCAGAGATTTGCCTCCACCTTCCTTCAGATTCCACCTCACGATGGACACCCTTGGTTTTGGCTGTATCCTTTCCCCTACTAGGGCGGATTCGGGACTTTCACCCGTTAGTGACGTGCGCCGCCAGGCGCACATAAAAGAAAGCGGACATCACATCCGCTTTCTTTAAGTATCGCTTAATTCCCCGATGGCTCGTCAACCGGCACCGGCTCCGAGGCTGCCGCCTGCCCATCCGGTTTCTCCGTTTCCGCTGTATCAGCGGCTGGCTCTGCCTCCGTCTCCTGTTTCGCCGACATCGGATTCCCATTCTCGTCATACTGAACGATTCGCTCGTTTCCCTGCTTCCGGCGTTTCAGATCCTCTTCCGAAATCCCTTCCGTCTCCCGGAAGATTTCCATGAATTCCTTACCGGTGATCGTCTCCTTCTTGATCAGGTACGCCGCGATCTTATCAAGCGTCGCGCGATGTCCCCTCAGAAGTGTCTTCGCCTCCTCGTAAGATACCTTCAGCATCGACATGACTTCCTGATCGATTTCCGCGGAAGTCGCCTCACCGCAGTTGCTGACAGCTCTTCCGTCCAGATATCTGTGCTCCACGGACTCAAGCCCGATCAGCCCGAAGCGCTCGGACATGCCATACTGCGTGACCATCGCTCTCGCAAGCTCCGTGGCTCTCTCAATATCGTTCGACGCTCCTGTGGTAACCGTGTCAAATACGATCTCCTCCGCCGCGCGTCCCGCGAGCAGCCCGACAAGCATTGCCTGAAGCTCTTTCTTGGTATTTAAGAATTTCTCTTCTTCCGGTGTCTGCATAACATAACCAAGCGCTCCCATGGTTCTGGGAACGATCGTGATCTTCTGCACCGGCTCCGAATCCTTCTGCAAAGCGCTTACCAGCGCGTGTCCTACCTCATGATAAGAAACAATCTTGCGCTCTTCCGCGCTCATGATCCTGTCCTTCTTCTCCTTACCGACAAGCACGACCTCGACCGCTTCCAGCAGATCCTTCTGACAAACGACCTGTCTGTGATTCTTAACAGCCAGAATCGCCGCCTCATTGATCATGTTCGCCAAATCCGAGCCAACGGCTCCGGATGTCGCGAGCGCGATAGCCTCCAGATCCACGGTCTCATCCATATGCACGCTCTTCGAGTGTACCTTCAGCGTGTCGATACGGCCCTTCAAATCCGGCTTATCCACAATGATACGTCTGTCAAAACGTCCCGGTCTGAGAAGCGCGGGATCCAGGATTTCCGGACGGTTCGTCGCCGCCAGCATCAAAAGTCCCTTCGATGTGTCAAAACCATCCATCTCAGCAAGCAGCTGGTTCAAAGTCTGCTCACGCTCATCGTTGCCTCCTCCGATCGAGGAGTCACGGCTCTTGCCGATCGCGTCAATCTCATCGATGAAAACGATACAGGGCGCCTGCTGCTGCGCCTGTTTGAAAAGATCGCGGACACGCGACGCGCCGACACCGACATACATCTCGACAAATTCCGAGCCCGAAAGGGAAAAGAACGGAACCTTCGCCTCACCGGCTACCGCCTTCGCGAGCAGCGTCTTGCCGGTTCCGGGAGGCCCGATCAAAAGCGCTCCCTTGGGCAGCTTCGCGCCGATCTCCGTGTACTTGCCTGGATTATGCAGGAAATCCACAACCTCCTGCAGTGACTCCTTCGCCTCGTCCTGTCCGGCCACGTCCGCGAACGTCACGCCCGTTTCCTTCTCCATGTATACCTTGGCGTTGCTCTTGCCAATACCGCCCATCATGCCGCCCTTCGTCATGCGGCGCATCAAAAAGCTCAGGCCTACCCAGATTATAACGAAAGGCAGTACTATGCTTACCAATACGTTAAGAATCGCGGAAGACGTGGAATCCGGAATCTCCTTCGTCACGTTGACGCCATTGTCCAGCAAGGTCTGTGTCATCTTATCATCGTTCATCACACCCGTGTAATAGGTTACTTCGGAAGGACTGTTGTCATCCTCGCCTTTCGGAGTGATCACGATTCTGTCTGTCTTCACAACTACTTTGTCAATCTTGCCGTCGCTCACCATCTGCATGAATTCCGTATATGAAATCTCTTTAGAAGTGTTGGATGTCACAAGTGAATTGAAGAAGAACAGTATCATAATCGCCACAATCGCCGTCATCACAAGCACGCCAAAGGTCTGTCTATTCTTGGGATTATTGGGATTGTTGTTATTATTATTGTTATCGTCCATATTGCTCCTCCTGTCCATTTATTTTTCATTATAAAGTTCCTTCAAATGAAAAGCAACAAAAAAGCGTCGGATTATTCTTTTTTAATAATTACGCCTCAATTTTAATAATTTATGGATTTTTCGAATCCCATAGAGTATAATATATGGATTAATAATTAACAAAGGTCATACGGAGGTATAGCAATGGCTGTCAAATATGTTTTTGTAACCGGTGGTGTTGTCTCTGGTCTCGGCAAGGGCATCACGGCCGCTTCGCTCGGCCGTCTTCTGAAAGCGCGCGGTTATACGGTAACGATGCAGAAGTTCGACCCTTATATCAATATAGACCCCGGAACCATGAATCCGATCCAGCATGGAGAGGTTTTCGTGACGGACGACGGGGCGGAGACCGACTTGGATCTGGGACATTATGAGCGCTTCATCGACGAGAGTCTTACCCAGAACTCGAACGTGACGACAGGTAAGATCTATTGGTCTGTCCTGCAGAAGGAGCGCCATGGAGATTTCGGCGGCGGTACCGTGCAGGTTATCCCGCATATCACCAATGAGATCAAGAACCGTTTCTACCGCAACCCCGCGGCTAAATCCACCGAGATCGCGATCATCGAGGTCGGCGGCACTGTCGGCGATATCGAGAGCCAGCCTTTTCTCGAGGCGATCCGCCAGTTCCGACATGACATGGGGCCCGGCAACGTAGTGCTGCTCCATGTGACGCTGGTTCCTTATATCAAAGCTTCCGGCGAGCTTAAGACGAAGCCGACGCAGGCCAGCGTGAAGGATCTTCAGGGAATGGGTATCACGCCGGATATCATCGTCTGCCGCTCAGAACTCCCGCTTTCGCAGCCGATCAAGGACAAGATCGCGCTTTTCTGCAACGTTCCGGCCTCTCATGTCCTGCAGAATCTGGACGTGGATTACCTCTATGAGGCGCCGCTCGCGATGGAGAAGGAGCATCTCGCCGAAGTAGCGTGCGAATGCCTGAATCTCCCTTGCCCGGAACCGGATCTCAACGACTGGAAGAACGTGATCACGAATCTGCGCAACCCCCTTCATAAGGTACAGATCGCGCTTGTCGGTAAATATATCCAGCTGCACGACGCTTACCTCAGTGTCGTGGAAGCTCTGACGCACGGCGGAGTCGCCAATCAGTCCGACGTGGACATTAAATGGATCGACTCTGAAACCGTTACGCCTGAGAACGCCGCGGATGTTTTCTCGGACGTGGACGGTATCCTGATTCCCGGCGGCTTCGGCTCCCGCGGTATCGACGGCAAACTGACCGCGATCCGGTACGCGCGCGAGAATATGATTCCATTCCTCGGCCTCTGTCTCGGCATGCAGCTTTCCATCGTCGAGTTTGTTCGTAATGTGGCCGGTCTCACCGACGCGCACAGCATCGAGCTCGACCCGGCGACACCGCATCCGGTCATCCACCTGATGCCGGACCAGAACGGCATAACCGATCTCGGCGGCACGCTGCGTCTCGGATCCTATCCTTGCGTTCTGAACAAAGACTCCAAGGCTTACGAGCTTTACGGACAGGAACTGATTCACGAGAGACACCGCCACCGCTACGAGGTGAACAATGACTACCGCCAGCTGCTTCAGGACAAGGGCATGCTGCTTTCGGGCATTTCTCCCGACGGGCGAATCATAGAGATGATCGAGCTTCCTTCTCATCCGTGGTTCATCGGCACGCAGGGACATCCGGAATTCAAATCCAGGCCCAACCGGCCGCATCCGCTTTTCGCCGGTTTTGTCGGAGCTTCTCTGGAATACCAGAATAATAAACATCAGTAAACAGAACGCGCCGCGAAGATCCGATGTCTTCGCGGCGCGCTTTTAGTTTTCTGACTTTATGATTCTTTTTCCGTTTTTTCCCGCTCCGCCATCATTGTGGCGATCTCCAGGAACTTCCCTGTCACATACCCGTAATTCTCTTTCTTATGCGGCACCATGCAATCCGAGCAATCCTTATAGCCCTTCTCGTTATAGACGAAGTTACCGCCGCAATCCCTGCCCAGCGCGTATAGAGGGCAATAGCAGAAAAGGCAGTTGAACTGATCCGGGTTCTTGGTTGGATGGCACGGAAAATACTCGCATTCCTTATGACAGAAAAAAGCGTATTGTTTATCCTTCCAGTATTCTTCCATTCGCTCTCCCTTCTACCAACCGCGGACCGGATAATGTCCTTCTTCGCGCAGCCTTCGCATCGCCGCCACGACATCCGGTTTATCCTCCCGGTAGGTCACGCCGTACCATTTATCCGGCGAAATCAGGACCTGGACCGTCGCTTTATTCTCCGCCACCAGGCTATTGGCCACGGCAGGAAGATAATATTCTCCTTTAAGCGGGTCAGCGGTCAGCGCCTCGTTGAGAAAAGCGGGGAATCTCTTCGCGATTTCTTTCATCACGCCGCCGGAAAATCCCCACAAATTCATTGACACTACCGTGTCAGGCGCGAGCGCGACCCAGCTGTTTCCGTCATCCTCACTGTAAGCGATCCCATTTTCCCGTTTCTCGATTCTCGTACGCTCCGTAATTCCCGCGAGCGTTCCATCCGCGCCAAGTAAGCAAACGCCTCTCGCGACACTGCCATTCTCCGTGACCGTGTTCTTAAGACGATACCCTACCATCGCGCAGCGATACTTGTCATCGTCCTCGTGACCGGAGAGATAGTCATAGATCAGACTGAAAGCGTTGCTGCCGTAATAGTCGTCCGCGTTGATGACCGCGAACGGCCCGTTGACCTCCGCCTCGCAGCTCAGGACCGCGTGAGCGGTTCCCCAGGGCTTTACCCGTCCTTCCGGTATCTTATAACCCTCCGGTATATTATCCAGTGTCTGAAAAGCGTAAGCGACCTCCATGCTTTTGGAAACGCGGTCACCGATCCGTTCCCGGAACAGTGTCTCATTCTCCTTCTTAATCACAAAAATAACTTTCTCAAAGCCAGCTCTACAAGCATCGAAAATCGAGTAATCCATAATAATATGGCCTTCCTCGTCAATTGGGTCAATCTGCTTCAAGCCGCCGTAGCGGCTTCCCATGCCCGCCGCCATAACAATCAAAATCGGTTTCTCCATTCCATTTCCTCCCCTTGCCGGTATTTAACGGAAAAGTTCCCAAAGCGCTTATCGAAAGGCTTCGGGAACTCTTCTGTCAGTCACTTCACCTGACCTTTTATTAATAAAAATTCTTATTGTGCTTATAAAGATGACGAGGGATTCCATCGACCATAACCGGTGAGACATCGCCCTGAATCAGCGGTCTGACATAATTGATAAAATCTTCCGTCACGTAAGTCCCTTCCGCGTTTACCCACTCGCGCGGAACCAGCTTCTCATCGTTCGCGATCTTATGAACATCCTTGACCGCCGTACCGCTCTGATACGGATCATCCGAAAGACGCTCCAGAACAACCATCTTGCCTGTGTCGCCCTCGTCCGCCGCCTTCACGGCCGCGCCGCCAACCTGATACGCTTCCAGTATATCCACGCGGGACGCGCTGTGCGAAGCGGATCTTTGTAATGTGCTGAACTCAATCGCGCGGGTCTTGCAGCCGATCTCATTCGCGATCACGTGGCACAAATAGCTCGCCGTGCCCGTCAACTGTTTATGCCCGAAAGCGTCCACAAAATCCACGCCTGTTCCAAGCTCACAGATATACTGGCCTTCCTTCGTGCGAATGCCCTCTGAAACGGCGACGACAACAGATTTCCTCTCCTCCATCAGCTTGCGGATCTTCGCCAGAAATTTATCTACGTCAAAAGGAAGCTCCGGCAGGTAAATCAAATCCGGTCCTGTACAATCCTCTCCCTTAGCGAGAGCGGCAGAGCCGACAAGCCAGCCGGCGTTTCTGCCCATGATTTCAATGATTGTGACCAGACCGCCCGGGTACTCCAGGCAGTAACCATCGCGTATAATTTCCTTGACCGACGTGCCGATGTATTTAGCGGCGCTTCCATATCCCGGCGTATGATCCGTCAGAGCGAGATCATTATCAATCGTCTTCGGACAGCCGATAAAGCGAGTCGGTTTGCCTGTGATGATCGCGTAGTCGGAAAGTTTCTTGATCGTGTCCATGGAATCATTACCGCCGATATAAATAAACGCCTCAATGTCGAGCTTTTCCAGAATTTCGAAGATCTTATCATAAAGCGGCGTGTCCTCATGAATTTCCGGCAGCTTATAACGGCAGGAACCCAAATACGCTGCCGGTGTGCGCTTCAAAAGCTCCGCGTCCAGATTATCCTCAATATGCTCCGATAAATCAATATAACGTTCCTCAAGCAGTCCTTGCACGCCATGCAGCATACCATAGACCTTCTTGGCTCCGCGGTCGATCGCCGTACGATACACTCCAGCCAGGCTGGAATTAATTGCCGCCGTTGGTCCTCCGGACTGACCTACAATTACGTTTCTTTTCATAAAGCGTTCCTCCCTATGTCATTCTAGTAGACAATTATACCAAAATATGGCAATTGTATCAATCATTTTATCCGGGACAATATAAAAAAAGAGTCACACGGCTTAAACCATATGACTCTTCTCTACGTGCGTTAGAGGATTCGAACCCCCGACCTTCTGGTCCGTAGCCAGACGCTCTATCCAGCTGAGCTAAACGCACACGCGCCGCCTCTTGTATCGGCAACGAAGATTATTGTACGATATTTCCCCGCGATTGTCAAGAGGCAGCTTATTTTTTTTAGTGTCGGATAAATCCGGCCGCGTCGCCTCTCGAAACCTTCACGTGATAACCGATTCGCTCCATGCGGCGGGACATGCAGGCCATGCATTCGGCAGCTTCGTCTCCCGTGCAGATTTTGTTATCGTAGAGCAGGTATTTTCCCCGTACGCCGCCGGGGGAGAGATTTGGCATAACGACATTGCCGCCGGCCAGAATCCCGCGTTCCCTGCCATCGCCCGAAACGGTACCCAGCGCCGTTGTGGCGGGAAGCAGTACCTTGGGCAGCATAAGACGAAGCAGACTCATCAGAAAGATCGTAAACTCAGCTGTGCCGGCTTTTTTATCGCGGAACGGCGTGTCGTGATGCGGAATAAAAGGCCCGATTCCCACCATGTCCGGCTCCAGTTCCTTCAGGAAAAGCATGTCCTCGGCAATATAAGCGCTTGTCTGATATGGGGATCCCACCATAAAGCCGGCTCCGACCTGATAACCGATTTCCTTCAGATTCCAAAGACATTGTTTCCGATTCTTCAGGCTCAGCTCCGCCGGATGCAGCATGCCATAATGTTCTTCGTTCGCGGTCTCGTGCCGCAACAGATAGCGATCCGCCCCCGCGTCATAAAGCTTCTGGTAGCTTTCGCGGCTTCTCTCACCGATAGAGAGCGTTACGGCGCAGTCATCGTGATTTTGCTTGATTTGCCTGATAATCTGAACAAGCCTCTCGTCCGTGAACCAGGCGTCCTCGCCGCCTTGAAGCACAAACGTCCTAAACCCCAGCTCGTAACCCTTGTCACAGCATCCCAGAATCTCTTCTTCTGTCAGACGATAGCGCTCCGCGTTCGGGTTGCTTCGGCGGATTCCGCAGTAAAGACAATCATTGCGGCAGTAATTCGTGAACTCGATCAGGCCTCTGAGATAGACATCCCGTCTGTAATATTTCTCACGTACCGCGTTCGCCTTCCCGGCCGCGTACTGCCGGTCTTCTTCCGTATAGTTGTCGATCAGAAACATGAACTCTTCTTTGGAAAGCGTCCGCTCCTGTTCCAGTTTATCAATTAATTCCTTTGTTTTGCTCAATGGAAGCGCCTTTCCGGAGCGGATTCTTTCGCCGTTCCTTTTGTTATTGTTTTAACATTATATCATTTCTGACGCGGATTTGTCCATCTACCATAATCACGTCAAATCCTTCCGCGAGTACTGTCGGGTTCGCGAAATCCGCGCCGGTATGTATCTTATCCGGATCAAATAAAAGCAGGTCCGCCGCCATTCCTTCTTTGACCGCGCCGCGATCCTTAAGCCCCACTACCCGCGCCGGCGCCAGTGTCATCTTATGTACCGCCTCTTCCAGCGAAAGCGCGCCGACTTTCTTAACGTATTTCTCGATCACTCTCGGAAAAGTCCCGTAAAGCCTGGGATGCAGGATTCCTTTTGTCGGGTAGATCGAGTCGGAAATAATATTGCTGTACGGGTATTTCATCGCCTTGAGAATATCTTCCTCGGAGGCGTAATAATCGATCATCGAAATCTCGCAGTTTTCCTCAATCAGCATGTCATACACGCAGTCAAAAGGATCCTGGCCGCGCTTTTCGGCGATTTCCGTCACGCTCATGCCGCAATATTTCTGGTTCTTCTCGTTCATGAGCGTCGTCATCCGAATGTTTTCCCAGCCCACAAGCTCCACGATGTTCTCGAACGCGTCGCTCGGTTTCCGCAACTCAGCTGTTATTTCCCGCCGCTTCGCGGGATCCTTCAGAAACTCGATAAAACCCGGTATACCGTCCGCCAGAAACGTCGTCGGAAAAACATGAATCAACTGCGTTGAGCCGCCCCGATACGGGTAAAAATCACAGCTCACTTCGTTTCCCGCTTCTCTTCCCTCATCCAGAATCCGCAGCGCTCCGTCCATGCCCTTGCCCCAGTTCCTCGCGCCCATGCTCTTAAGATGGCTTACGTGAAGCGGGACCCTCAGGGCAGCCGCGATACCGATGACCTCTCTCAGCGCTTTATCAAGGCTGTCGCCCTCGCCGCGGATGTGCGTGATCAGCGGCACGCCCGCGCCCTTCATCGGCTCCAGTAGGCGCGTCATCGTCTCTGTGTCATAATGACATTCCGGCGCGTAGCCGAGGCCCAGTGAAACGCCTCTGGCGCCGTCTCGCAGTGATTCTTCCATTTTAACGTGACATTGTCTGATTTCCTCGTCCGAAAGTTTCCCGTCGCCGTAACCGGCCACAGAAGCGCTGATCGTGCCGTTTCCGATCAGCATCTCCAGCTTAAGCGGCGCGTTCGTCGCCTTCGCCGCCTTCTGATATTCCGTCAGAGAACCCGCCGGCGCGGACTCCGGAATTTCCCCGGTCACCGGGATCAGAAAAGTCTCGATTTCGCTTCGCCACTTCCCCTCCCTGGGCACAACGCTCAGGCCGCAATTCCCATTCACCACGGTTGTCAGGCCCTGGCGAATCTCCAGTTCCCCGTAATTCTCCCGGAAAACCGCCGCGTCGCCGTGTCTGTGAATGTCGATAAAGCCCGGCGTCAGACATTTCCCGTCAGCGTTTAAAGTATGTTCCTTATCACAGGAAGTCTCCGAAAGACATGGCGCGATCGCCGCGATCAAGCCATCCTTCACGCCAAGATCCGCTCGATAGGCCTTCGCTCCGGTTCCATCGACGATCTTCGCGTTCTTAAATAAATAGTCAAACATTATATCCCCCATTTCCAAGCCTTATTGTAGCATAACGCGAAAAGCGGTTCCAGACCTTTTACAACATGTGGTATAATAATGTCATTCTAATGAAAGTTGAGATGTAATATTCATGATCGCGATTTTAACCGATTCCTGCGTGGACACCCTAAAGCTGCTCCCGTTTCTCTTTCTCTCCTACATGCTTCTGGAATTTCTGGAACGCGAGGCCGGCGACCGCTCCGCGAAGATGATCGCCGAAGCGAAGCAATTCGGTCCCGTAATCGGAGGCTTTCTGGGCATTATCCCTCAGTGCGGTTTTTCCGCGATCGCCTCAGAGTTTTACGCTGCCAGAGTCATCAGCCTCGGCGCTCTTATATCCGTCTACCTGTCGACGTCCGATGAAATGCTCCCGATTCTCGTTTCCGAGCGCGTTTCTTTTTCTGTCATAGCCAAGATACTGTTGATCAAATTTGTGATCGGAACCCTGGCAGGGTTCCTTATTGATTTCCTCAGACGCTCAAAAGCCCGCGGTGAGGCGGGCTTTCGTTCCGGATATTGTGAATTGTGCCACGGCGATGAAAAAGAGCCGTTTTTTAAAGAGGTATGTATTCACACATTCCAGATCATGTTATTTATTTTTCTGGTGACCATCGTCGTCAATGGCATGGTCTACCTGATCGGCGCGGATAATCTGGCCGGCCTGATTCTGAACAAACCAGTGATCGGCGAGCTACTCGCCGGTCTGATCGGCCTGATCCCGAACTGCGCCGCCTCCGTTATCATTACGCAATTGTACTTGCAAGGTGTCATACAGACAGGCGCGATCATATCCGGACTGCTGGTAAGCGCCGGCATCGGCCCTCTTATGCTGTGGCGTACCAATCACCATCGTAAAGAGAACCTTAAGATTTACGGCCTGCTTTATTCCATCGGTGTCGTCTGCGGTATTATCATTGAGCTGTTGGGTATTACCTTATAAAATCATATCTTAAGCGCTGTCTCGACGCCTTCTTCAATCGCGTTCATGGCTCTGCGCGCTTTTTTAGCGTCTCCTATTACGTGAACCGGAATCGACAATTCTTCGCAAACGCTTATCAGGTCTTTTGTCGGATACGATCTTGCCCCTACAGACATGACGACACTGTCTCCCGTTTCTTCTTTAATAACGCCATCTTGCTCATAGCGTACCGCTTTTTCAACGATTTCCTTACAAACGGCGTTACAAATCATTTTGGTATGGGAAGCGTTCAAACTCTTCATGGAGAACATTCGTCGATAGAAACCAAGATCCGCCGCGATCGCGTCTTTCATCTCAATGATCGAGCACTCGTGTCCCCGCGCTTGTAAATACTCCGCTGTTTCCACGCCGACAATTCCGCCGCCTATGATAATTACTTTTCCTTCCGGCTCCGCGTCACCCCGAAGCACGGCATGCGCGTTCGTCACAAACGGAAGATCCGCTCCTTTGATCGGAAGTATCAACGGGCCCGCCCCTATTGCCAGAACCACCGTATCCGGCCGCGTATCCCGTATATATTCCGGCGTTACTTTTGTATTTGTCCGTATCTCTATACCGGCCCGCCTGACCAATTCCGTCTCTTCTTTTACCGCCTGAATAAACTCTTCTTTGCCGGGAGCCGCCCCCGCGATAACGAACTGACCGCCCAAATGATCATCCATATCCACGATGATTGGCTCGTGTCCTCGTTCCTTAAGATACAGAGCGCATTCCATGCCACCCATGCCGCCTCCGGCGATCAACACTTTTTTCTTCTTTGCCGCCGGCTCGACCAGCAGTTCTTTTTCTCTGCCAACAAAAGGATTCCGCAGACACGTAATAAACGGAAGACTCACAAATCCATCAGAGCATCCCTGGTCACATCCAATACAATAGCGGATATCTTCCGTCCTGCCGTCCCGGCACTTGTTGCAGAATTCCGGATCCGCGATCTGCGCTCTTCCCATGCAGATTAAATCCGCTTTATTTTCCTCCAATGTTCGTTCCGCCAGCTCGGGGCGATTAATCCGGCCTACCGCCATGGTCGGTATTCCGACTCTTTTCCGAATCTCGGCCGCGCTCTCAATATTAAAACCGCGGGGCAAATTCAGCGGCGGTACTTCATATACATTCCCATCTCCGGAAAAATTACCGCGTGAAACATTGATCAAGTCAACGCCAGCCTCTTTCGCCTTTCCGCAGAAGAATATATTATCCTCCAGTGAGTTTCCGCCTTTCCCGCCATCTAAATCCGGCTCGTCAAAAGCGGAAATGCGCGTAAAAAGCGGCATTCCTTCCGGCATATTCGCTCGTATAGCCCTAATACACTCAAGCGGGAATCGCGCGCGGTTTTCCAAAGAACCGCCATATTCGTCTGTACGATGATTAAAGGCTTTTGAAAGCATGCAATGCGGCAGATAATTATGTCCGCAATGAAACTCAATCACATCGTATCCCGCCAGAACGGCGCGGGCGGCCGCTTTTCCGAAATCTTCCGCGATCATTCTCAGCTCTTCAACCGTTACAGCCGGCACCGTACCGTCCGCCTCATGTTTGCCCCAAGGCGGAATGAACTGGCTGCTATGCTTTCCATCGTAAAAATCCGGTATAAACATCCGGCAGGTTGGATCCGCTCCTACGCCGGCGCCGCCCTGCCAAAGCTGAATTCCGCATTTTCCTCCGGCGTTATGAATCGCGTTTGTCAGCCTTTTATGCCCTGGAATAAACTTATCATCCGCGATAGAAGGCTGCTTTGAAGGACTGGATTCCATATTGACCGAACAGCACTCCAGAAAGTTAAGCCCGCTTCCTCCTAATGCCCTGGCAACCTGATATTGAATAAGACGATCCGTTATAAAACAATTCTCATCCGCGAAATGTGTGCCCATAGCCGGAAACACAATACGGTCGCGAAGTGTTACGGAACGTAATGTAAACGGTGAAAATAATTGATCAAACATAATAACGCGTCCTCCTCGTCCGCCTGTTAAATACAAGCGGCTCTATCGCAAATAATGGCCTGCCCGTTTATTCCGGATGATTCCTCGCTTGCGAGAAAAATAACGACATTGGCTACCTGTTCCGCGGTACAAATTCCGGACTCGCCTACACTATGTTTCATACAGGAAGCGGTTGTATGACCATCTCGTACGATCCAGCCATCCTCGGTTCGAATCAAAGGTGTGTCCACGCCATCCGGACAAACGGAGTTCGCTCGAATGCCTTCCAGATGATAGTCAAACGCCACCTGCCTTGTCAGCATGACCTGGCCGCCTTTCGTCATAGCGTAAGCGGATCCGCCATGGCCAAGAACGCCTCCGGTCGATCCAACTGTAACAAAGGTTCCCTTTTTGCTCGGCAGCATATACTTTAAACTTTCGCGGATCACACGGAGCGTACCCATCGCGTTCGTCTGAAAAAGCGCCATGGCGTCCTCGTCACTGATATTGACCGCTCCCTCATTATTCCGTAAAATACCGGCGTCGTTAACCGCGATATCCACTTGACCGTATTTCTCGACAGCGGTTTTCAAAAGCTTCGCGACATCTTCGTCGTTGTCCACACTGCCTGTAATCGCGATGGCCGCTCCGCCATTATCACGGATTGTTTTCTCCGTCTCCAGAAGTTTCTCGCCCTGAATATCAAGCATAACAAGCTTCGCGCCTTCTTTTGCCGCGAGAATCGCGGAGGCCTTGCCAATTCCTGACGCCGCGCCGGTAATGACCATAACCTTATTTTCTAATCTGCCCATTTTATATCCTCCTTAAACTTTCCATAAATAACGTTGTTTATAAAGTTTGATTTTCTTCCCGTAATTTCTTGCCATACGCGAAGCATTTACTATAGAACAAACCAATGATGACCAGCAATACTCCAATAATCGCCCACGCCGCTATGAAACCGGCTTTTTCCGACAGAAAAGCGATAAATGGCGTAGAAACCGCGCACCCTATCAGGTAAAAGGCGTAGGTATAACCATAAATACCGGCGAAACCTTTTGTTCCGAAGATCGCGGCTACCGACTGTGACGGAATCAACACAGACAAAACGCAAGCGATGCCAAGCAGCGCGGCGAACACGAACGCGAGCGGATGTATCGCGACACTAAGCGCCAGACATACCAGAGAAAGAAGAATCGTCACGACCGCGATCCACATTCCTTTTCGAAGTCCGATTTTGCTCAAAACCGCTCCGCCCGCGCTGTTGCCGATAATCCCGAACAGCGTGTATACGGTCATAACCAATCCCGCGGCTGTGATCTTCCACCCGCCGCCGCAAAGATACGTAACGACGTAATTAGCAATACCCGCCGAGTAAATGCCTGTAATAAAGAAGATGACTACAAGCAAACGCAGCGCCGGCGTTTTCATTGCTTCTTTTTTATCAATTCCTTCCCAGCGCGCTGTTGCCTCGTTTTCCTCGCCGGGCGCGCTGACCACGCGCTCCGAGCCATACGCTTTTTCGCCATATTCAGCTGGCGAGCGTCTTACAAGCGCTATGGCAATCAGCGTGAAAATCAGGCATAAGCTTCCGCCGAATCGATACGCGGTCCGCCATCCGGCTCCCGCGATGATATTGGACATCACCGCGTTGAAAATCGCGCCGCCCAGATTACCTCCGGCAAAAGCGATTCCGGTCATCATCGCTCTCTTTTCAACGAACCAGTTGGATACCATCATGCCAACCGGTACATACGTCAGCATATTGTATCCCAGATTCCATACGGCGGCCATAACAAAAAACTGCCATAGCTTGCCGCACAGCCCCATACAGGCGAATCCCCCGCAGGTAATAAACGCGGAAATCAGCATTAGTATTTTCATGCTTTTCGCGCTGTTCTTCGAAAGATACTGTACCAGAAAAGCGCTTGTGAGAGCGTTAACCGCCGCCGAGACCGTCAATGTCAGAGAAAACACCGAAGTCGCGAATCCAAATTCCTCACAGATCGGATATAAGAACAATCCCGAAGTATAGGATAAAAGCCCGCCCGGAAAGATCATAAGAATCATGCATCCCGCAAGCACGCGCCATCCCGAAAAGTGTTTTCCTGCCGCGCTCATTCAGCCGTTTCCTCCCATTCTGCCATCTTATAGCCCTCGGGCGCCGTTACCGTGTCCGGGCGCATCTCTCCAATCTGCTTTGTTTCAATCAAACGATAAGCGCTGATCTTCCAACTTCCATCCGGTTGTTTCTCAAAGTCATTACAATAAACATAAAACTGTTTCAAAGCGTCTGAGGGATTATCGATATAATTCATCGCGCTTTCAAAGAAAAAAATACCTTTCGCGTGACTTTCATCTTTCAGCCACACAAGCGGCTGATGACCCATGTGCGCGGTATTCATAAATGAGTTGCCATACTTCGCGCTGAGCGCCCAGCCATACGCGGAACAAGGATACGCGCCAAAGCCGGTGCAATACGCGTCGAAATCTTTCGCGAAAAGATCTTTCGCGTCTTCTTCCGCCTTCATGTCGTTCATCCACCAATAATAATACTGTGTGTCCAGAATCTTTTGCAGCTGGCAGAGCTTTTCCGGAGTGTACTCCTGCTTACGCGCCTCGCGCATAACCTCCAGAATCATTCCCCGCTCTTCTTCTGTTAAAACGATATTTTTGATTGCCATAATTTCCCTCCGTTTTCTGACCTTTCTTTCAGGTCTGTATCGTTTTATTAGTTTCTGACTACATGCTACCGTGTTTCGCTGATATGCCACAAGCGTCTCAATGAGACAGTAATTGACCATTTGCGCCTTTTATGAAGTCACAAATGGTCACACGCGTATTCTTGCAAATAATTTTTCGTTAGAATATACTGTTTTTAGAAGTTAAGAATACAATATAAAGGATTTTGATAAGCGATGAAAAAGACAACATTTTTCGGTGAGATATTACGAACGCTTTTAAACGCCGCGGGTATCAAAAGAAGTCAATTAGCGAACTGCCTTGGGTATGATATCTCCTATGTCAGCCGCTGGATCAACGGTCAGAAACTGCCTTCTTTAAAAAATGATTATCGACTCTTTGAGAAAATTGCCGCGCTTATATCGCGGGAAGGCGGCGAAGAGGGTAAGGAAAATATAACCCGCGCCTTCGAAATGGACCCGCGCGTACCGTCAATCGCTTACGAAAAATGGATTGTCGGACAATTGACAGACGCTTATAATAATGACAAAAAAGCTCGCGGAAATCTTACAGCGAAATCAAGTACAGAAGATTCGAGCCACAATATTACCTCGATTTCCAGTTCTTATGATAAAAATCAGAAATATATTATGGACACAATCGCGAATCTTACTTCCCAGCGAATCACGAATCTTACTTTTTTCACTATGCCCTCCGACGAGGATTTTCGTTACCATGAATGCGGCTCTTACTGGAATGGCATTCTATCCCTTCTTCCAAATACGTGCCGCTCCCGCGTTCAGTTGGCTATAGATTTCACGAGCCGTGATGTTCTTCTCAGTGTCTGCAGGGATCTTTGCGTCTTTTACGCGATGGACCCCAGCCGCGTGAGCGTGGAACTTTACTCTCGTTCTATGTCCGATGATTCTTGCTATAGCCTATGGATATGTGAAAACGTTATTGCCTCAATCGCCTACCGAGACGCGTTTTTAGAATCGACGCAAAGTATTCTAACGAATGACCCGCTTATTTTATCCACTTATGAAAATCGAATCCATACTTTTCTGCGAGGTCGGGAGTCTCTGATTCAAACCGGATCACTCGCAGCGCTTTTTCTGGACAGAAATCTCGCGGATCTAATACCGGTATCTAACACAAGCGAGCTTTACGCCATTATGCCATCTGTTTTTCTCCCCGAAAAGTTATATGACTCTGTGAACTCCAAAAATAATAATATTTATCATATGTTTCTGAAAACGCGTCGAAACGCTCTGATTGACGCCAGCTCCAGATTTCTCATTTACAAATCCGCTCTGGTCCGCTTTTTTATGAATCATCAAATTATTCTTGGTGAGGACGTTTTTGTTCTAACCGCCGAGGAAAGCTTATCGCTTCTTCAATCATTACGAAGCTTTCTCGACTCAGATCCCCAGCGTCTTCGAATTCTGAACGACAATAATCCTTTATTGGATTCCGCGGATTTTGGCAGTTCACTCATGATTAATTCAAATGGTATTATATTCGCTCGCCGCCGCGACGATAATACCTTTACCCATGATCCTATCTGCTTTTCGAGCAACGAAGGAATCATAACCGCCTTCAAGCGTTTCTATACCGCTCTTTGGAGCCAGTCACCGCCTAACATACTTCCAAAGCAAAACGCTTTCGCTCTACTGGATAGCGGCATAAATATTTTGATGTCAAATTAATTTCCAATCGAGTAGGAGGGAGTGATTAGCTCCCGTCCTCTCACAGCACCGTGCGTACCGTTCGGTACACGGCGGTTCAATCAACTTAACACGTGACACGTTTATCTATGTAGTAGTCGAACATGGAGACTAACCCAAATCGGGTCAGTCTCTCTTTGGTTACAGCTACGTTCATAGCACCGCGTTGGCAAACATGTGCTATATGGGCTCCATAATAAGCTGTAGACCATGCATATTTCCTGCTTATTCCAAGTTTGATGAGATTCTTTGCTCTGTTCTTCGGGGTCTTCCAGT
>JGI20225J20221_1000292_pt2 | contig 108581 bp, 102 predicted proteins | sample BioMet4_FD_20221 | JGI IMG/M metagenome (IMG submission 20221) | reverse complement strand
TATTTATCAATATGCTTTTGTTTTTTATCAAACGGGTAAATCAGCGGCGTATGCAATGATCACAATGATGCTTTTTACCTTGTTTTTAGGGTGGCGCAGCCGTGTGGCAGACAAGAAGGTGTATTATGAAAATTAATATAAAAAAAGAACTAATTTGCCATATTTTTTTGATTGCGGCGGTTATTATTTCTTTATGGCCTGTTGTTTTTATGCTTTCGGCATCGTTTAAAGAATTAAATCAGATATTTCAATCTCCGTTGAATCCACTTCCTTCTTCACCGACGTTAGAAAATTATATGACAGTTCTGGGACGTTTTCCTATTTTCGATTTTATATGGAATACTTTTTTTATTGCTTTTTTTGTAACTTTTTTCAAACTTACTACCAGTTTGCTGGCTGGCTTTGCATTTGTATATTATCGATTCAAGGGAAAAGAGCTTTTATTTAATTCCATGCTTATGACCTTTTTTATTCCCGTTACGGTTTTGATTATGCCGAATTATTTATTGATATCCCACGTAGGGTTGCTGAATACTCCTTATGGAGTCATGCTTACCGAACTGGCTGATGGCATGGGAATATTTCTTATGCGTCAGGCCATGAGAAGTATACCGAAGGCGCTTCTGGAGTCAGCTGTATTAGAAGGAGCAGGTCCTATTTATCTTCTTCGCAGTGTGGTGTTCCCTCTTGTACGTCCATCGGTTATAGCNATAGGNATTATGTTTTTTATCAATTCGTGGAATGAATATTTTTGGCCGCTGCTAATACTAAAAGATAAATCACAATATACATTGTCTTTGGCACTGCAAATGTTCATTAGTGCCGAAGGCGGCAGTGAATGGGGAATTGCCATGGCTGTAGCTGTGCTGACAAGTTTGCCGCCGCTTATTTTGTACTTGTTTTTCCAGAAATTTATTCTTAATACATTTATGCAGGCAGGAGTGAAAGGGTAATGCACAATATTATATTTGATAATGTAAGTAAGTCGTATGGAAATAAAGAAGTTATCAAGCAACTAAACTTTGAGATACAAGAAGGAGAGCGGGTTGTATTCCTAGGACCATCAGGATGCGGGAAAAGCACAACGCTGCGACTGGTTGCGGGATTTGAAGATATTACTGACGGGAAGTTGTTTATGGGGGGAACCTGTGTTAATAATATGGCACCGGGAAAACGAAATATTGCAATGGTATTTCAAAGTTATGCTTTATTTCCTCACATGGATGTATGGGAAAATATTATTTTTGGTTTAAAAATTCAAAAACTGGGTAAAAAAGAAATTGAAAAAAGAGCAAAAGATGCGTTGGAAATGCTTCATCTGGATGGATTTGAACAACGTCTTGTAAAGTCTTTGTCGGGTGGACAAAAGCAGCGTGTTGCATTATGTCGAGCGATTGTTAAGCAATCTCCCTATTTTCTTCTTGATGAACCGTTATCTAATTTGGATGCTCAATTGCGGCAGCAAGCCCGGCAAAATTTAGTCAGAATTCATGAAATAAATAAATCGACTATGATTTATGTCACCCATGATCAGGTAGAAGCTATGACGGTAGGACAGCGGATTGCTGTACTTCGTGATGGTACATTGCAGCAGATTGCGACACCTCGTGAAATTTATGATAATCCATCTAATGCATTTGTTGCTTCTTTTATCGGTTCGCCGGCGATGAATCTGATAACGGCAGATATTGTCGATGGACATCTTTTTATAGGGAAAGTTGCAGTTCCGCTGCCGGATCGGATTACGGCAGTGTTAACAGGGAAACATAGTGTTATTGTTGGTATTCGTCCGGAAAACATACATATTACTACGGATGATCGGGCTATGCTCAAAGGGAGTTGCCGGTATACGGAAAATACAGGAAATTTACAAACGACACAGCTGTATTTGGCTGATGGTACAGCTATATTTAGTCAGTTTGCAGGCGAAACTTATGAAATAAAAGCCGGTGAAAATGTAGGAATACAATTTTTATGGGAAAATGTTTTGTTTTTTGATAGAAAAACAGAAATAAATTTATATGTTCGTGAAAAAGGAGAAAATAAATATGGCAATTATAGAAATTAGTGATCTTGCATTTCCAGCATTTAATGAAATAGAAATGGAAAAACTGCCGGAAGATTACGGCATTGAATTCTTTTATGAATTTGGCAGTGATAGCTATTGGGACGTTGTATTGCATCGCATGCGGGCAGACAAAAAGACATTGTCTATTCATGGGCCATGCGTTACTGTAAATTTAGCAGACCCAAACGATACGGCATATTTAGAACGATATAGAAAAACGTTTTTGTATGCAAAAAAAACAGGGGCAAAATATGTTGTTGTTCATACCAATGAACAGTGGAGCGGAGATATGGAATTTTGTCGTCAACTGGTATTGGAACGGCTGCGCAGAATTGAGCTACTAGCAAACGAGTTGGATGGAGCTAAAATGGGTATAGAAAACGTAGGATTAAAACAAAATAATCTTTTTGATGAAGAGGCATATGTCGCTCTTTTTGAAGAATTTCAGACAGCGGGAGCTATTATTGATGTAGGGCATGCACATATTAATAACTGGGATACTTGCCGTGTTATTACGGAGTTAAACCGACGGATCAGTGCGTTTCATCTCCAGGATAATAACGGAAAAATTGATGAACACTTGCCGTTATTCGCAGGTACGATTGCTTGGCGAAGTCTTATGGAGATAATTAAGCAGTATGCGTCGCAAGCAGCTTTTGTTTTTGAATATGCAGATGGAAACTATAAAAACGCAGCGGATATGATAAAGGAATTGGATGTCGTTCGAAAAAAACTAAGGATTTAAAAAAATATTGAGTTAAATATATGCTTATCAGTATAATGTATTTTTGAGTGTAGGGTTGTTAGTTATTTTTAAAAAAGATAAAAAAAATCTTGACAAGGGGAAAATATAAGTGTACCATAATGGTAAACATTAAAAATGCAATGATCAAAATAAGTACATTGTGAAAAAGTGTTACAGAGATGTGAATCAAAGGCTGAAAATTCACAATAATCTTAGCACAATGGAATGCCTTTGAGAGCAGATTAGTTGAACTTATAGTAGGCTAAATCCGGTTGCCGCCGTTAATGGTTTTGAGTTACAGCAGTTTGTTGTAAACAGAGTGGGACCACGGACCACCGTCTCTGTATATCAGAGATGGTGGTTTTTTTTGTTTTTGGAGTATACGAAAATAGGATTTTTAGTAATAAAAAAATATACTAAAAATGTATAGATTAAAGGGGGTTAATATGAATGAACAATTAATACAAAGAAAAATTACAGAAGAATTTTATTGGTTTCATGAACATCCGGAATTATCTTATAAAGAGGTAGAAACGACAAAAAGATTGAGAGTAAATTTACAGTCAGCAGGAATCAAAATTTTACAAATTCCCTTGAAAACTGGATTGGTAGCTGAAATTGGTACAGGCAGTGCACCCATTGTCGCGTTGCGTTGTGATATTGATGCACTGCCTGTACAGGAAAAGACAGAACTACCATATCGTTCAAAGATTGATGGTCATATGCATGCTTGTGGACATGATTTTCATGCAGCAGCTATATTAGGTGCTGCATATATATTAAAACAACACGAACAAGAAATAAATGGAACGATCAGACTTATTTTTCAACCAGCAGAAGAAGCTCCGGGAGGAGCATTAAAAATTATACAGTCGGGGGCATTACAAGATATACAGGTCATTTTTGGTATTCATAGTTCTCCATTATTTCCTATAGGAGATATTGCTATCCGAGAAGGCGCTGTAACGGCTGCTGTGGATCGTTTTAGTATAACTTTTACTGGGAAAGGAACGCATGCAGCTCATCCACAAGAAGGATTTGATCCGATTGTTGCAGCGGCTGCTTTTATTAGTTCTGTGCAATCTATTATTAGCCGTAATGTAAATCCTTTCGACGCTAATTTAGTCAGTATCACTCACTTTGAAAGTGGCAGTAATTGGAATATTATTCCAGAGCAAGCTTTTTTGGAGGGGACTGTACGTACGTTAACTGCGGATGATCGTACGTATATACAAAAACGAATTCTTGATTTAGCCAAATATACAGCTAAATCTTATAATGAAAGAGCAGATGTTCAATGGTTTAGTGGACCGCCAGCAACAGCAAATGATGAAAATTGGGTTGCGTTTGCCAAAGAAGAAGCAGAAAAACAGCAGCTAAAAATTCGAGTTTCACCATTTTCTCTAGGCGGAGAGGATTTTGCTTTTTACCAAGAAAAGATAAAAGGCGTGTTTATTCAAATGGGTACTGGAACATCTTATCCCAATCACAATCCTCACTTTCAAGTCGATCCCATCGCACTATACCCGACTTCACAATATACGTCGAGATTAGCCGTGCAAGCAATTGAAAAAATAAGACAGGTATCAGGGAGTGGAAAAAATGATTAACTTTGTTAATATCAGTAAAACTTTTACTGTAAAAAGACAAAAAATAAAAGCATTACAACATGTGTCTTTACAAATCAGTGACGGTGATATATTTGGCGTTATTGGTTTTAGCGGTGCCGGTAAGTCAACGTTGTTGCGTATGGTAAATGCCTTAGAAATTCCAACAGAAGGTCGAATGGAAGTTGATGGGCGTGATATCAATGCGCTTGATTTTTCAGAGTTGCGAAAAGTTCGTAAAAAAATCGGGATGATATTCCAAGAATTTAATTTATTAGAATCCAAGTCTGTTTATGATAATGTAGCGATTCCGTTGATTTTGAATCATGTAGATAAAAAATTAATACAAAAACGGGTAACGGAATTACTATCTTTCGTTGAATTGTCAGATAAAGCATTGGCGTATCCGTCTCAATTATCAGGAGGACAGAAGCAGCGTATTGGCATTGCGAGAGCATTGGCAAATAATCCATCTATCCTTCTTTGTGATGAAGCTACGAGTGCTTTGGATCCAGAAACAACGGAATCAATTTTACAACTATTGAAACGCATCAATAAAAAGTTGAATATTACAATTCTTATTGTTACGCATGAAATTCATGTCATCCAAAGTATTTGTAATCGTGTTGCCGTAATGGAACATGGCAGCGTGGTGGAGACGGGTACGGTTCTTGAAGTATTTAGTAATCCGCAGCAGAATATGACAAAACGGTTTGTACAGACTGTTATTCCTGACGAAATTCCCCCCAGTATTGTTGAGACATTACATGATGACGTACGAAATTACAGGCTTTTAAAAATACGTTTTCTTGGAAATAATGCAAAAAGAAACATAGTATACTATATCAACACTCACTATAAAGTAGAAACGAATATTTTATTTGCATCAGTCAATGAATTGCAGCAAACTGTGTTAGGTATTTTTATTGTGCAGGTCATCGGAGATGATAGTGAAATCAATCAAGTTATTTCATACATTGAAAGAAATAAGATTCAATGGCAGGAGGTGGTACTATGATAGAGTTGGGTGTTCCTAATTCCAGATTGATTTTAGCGGCAGAACAGACTATTTATATGGTTTTTGTTTCATTGGGTATTGGAACCCTTATTGCTGTACTTTTATCTGTTGTACTGGTATTGACGAATCCAGGTGGTATTTTAAAAAATAAATACATATATGTTGTTGTTAATACAGTGGTCAACGTTATCCGCAGTATTCCTTTTATTATTTTGATGGTCTTTATTTTACCTCTTACAAAAATGATTGTTGGTACACGTATAGGCACCACAGCGGCATTAGTTCCATTGGTTGTTTTTATTGCGCCATATTTAACTCGTTTATTTGAAAATTCTATTTTGGAGGTGAACAAGGGGATTATTGAAGCAGCACAAGCAATGGGGGCTTCATATTTTGAAATCGTCAGGTATTTTTTATTGCCAGAAGCGCGCGGGTCATTGATTCTTTCGGTGACAACTGGGACTATAGGCCTTATTGGAGCAACTGCTATGGCTGGGGCTATAGGTGCAGGTGGTGTTGGGGATCTGGCATTGACGTATGGATATGAAAGACTTAACTTTCCATTGATGTTATTTACTGTTGTTATTCTTATTGTTTTTGTACAAAGCATTCAAACTGTTGGCAATTATTTTTCGACTAAGGTACGTAAGCATTAAATGTTTTTTGAAAAATATAATTTATGTAGAAAGAGGGAAAAAATATGAAATTTAAAAAAATAGGAATTCTTTTATTTACAGTTATTGCGGGAGCAACTTTTTTGATGGGGTGCGGCGGAGACGATACTGGCAGTGCGAAAAAAGAAATTACATACAGTAAGTCTCAAGGGCCATATTCTGAATTGTTTGAAAAAGGTATAAAACCTATTTTGGAAAAGAAAGGATATAAAGTAACAGGAAAAGATATGTCTGATCTTTTGCAGGCTGATGTAGCGTTGAATGAAGGAGAAGTTGATTTTAATGTAGAGCAACATACGGCATATATGGAAAATTTTAATAAAAAACAAAATGGTCACTTAGTGGCATTAACCCCCATACCAACCGTGCCGGCAGGAATTTATGCAGGTTCTAAGTCAAGCCTTGATCAAATTAGTGATGGTGCTAAAGTGGCCGTTCCTAATGACGCAGCCAATACAGCTCGCTGCTATGCATTGTTGCAGAAGGTAGGTTGGATTAAACTCAATCCAGAAAAGGATTTGTCAACAGTAACTCAACAAGATATTATAGAAAATCCGCATCATATTCAATTTACAGAAATGAAGTCTTTGAATATTCCAGCCGTTCGTGGTGACTTTGATTTTATTGTCATTACAGGATCTATTGTTTATAATGCAAAAATTGATCCCTCGACGGCACTCGCTACGGAAGATATTTTACCCCATCTTCTTTTACAGCTTGTCGTATTGGATAAGAATAAAGATGCACAATGGGCTAAGGATATAGTTTCTGCATATCACTCTGATGAATTCAAGAAGTATATGGGGGAACACAACAATGGATTGTGGTATATTCCTAAAGATAACCAGTAAATAACGTTTTACCGATACCAAGAACTTCAGCAGTCATATGCATAGAAAAAATGATAATTTTAAGTATCATATATATTAAATTGTTTTCTTGCATAATATAATTTGAGTCTGTATACTATAGTAAAATAAAATACAAAGGGCGGCACACAAGGAGGTGAAGGGGGAATATTCTTGTGTGCTGTTTTTTTAGGAGATAGGTATAATCATATTGCAATCGATATTGCACTGGGAATGAAACTGTTGCTGGTTAGATTGCTGATTGATAAAACAAAGAGCGGTAATTATGTGAGCTAGTATTCCTATTGTGATGAAAAAGCAGTATTTAAAGCAGAAATTCAGGTGTCAATGTATCGATATGTACTTTTACGTTAATCAGGTTGGTTTATACTATGTTATTTTTGTGAGGTAATATGATGACAGAAAAATTATATGAGCAAGATTCTTTGGCCCGGGAATGTAAGGCAGTTGTTACATCGTGTGTTTTTGATGGAGAAAAATACAATATTGTATTGGATCGAACGGTTTTATTTCCTGAAGGCGGCGGGCAATTGAGTGATACAGGAAGAATAGAAGGAGATGGAAAAATCGTTTATGTCCTTCACGGGACAGACAAAGAAGGTACCATTTCTTATTGTTGTGATGCCCTGCTGTCACCAGGAACGGAAGTAACTGTATATGTAGATTGGCAGCGACGACTGGATTACATGCAGCAGCATTGTGGGGAACATATTTTATCATACTCGTTCTGGAAGCTGTTTGGTGTGCATAACATTGGATTTCATATGAGTGAACGAATGGTTACAATTGATTTGGATCAGGAAATTACGCGAGAGCAGGCTGTACAGGCGGAAGATTTTGCGAATGAGGAAATTTGGCAGAATAAGAAAATTCATGTGTTATATGCAACTCCCTCGGAAGCAGCTAAGTTGGCTATGCGGAAAAAAAATGAAAAAATAAAGGGAATGGTTCGCATCGTTGCCATTGATGATGGAGATGTGTGTACTTGCTGTGGAACCCATCCGCCCTATACAGGGATGATCGGAATTATTAAAATAATGAAAATGATACGACATCGTAGCGGTATGCGTATTGAATTTTTGTGCGGACGATGGGCGCTGGAAAACATTCGTCAGGATGTACAGTATATTGAAGAAGCAAGTAATATCTTATCAACAAAAGAAAAATTGGTCTGCGAGGGGATTCGTAGATTGCAGGAAGAAGTGCGTATGCTTCGTGAAGATGTGCGTCAGCAGATGGAAGTTCTTCAGCGGCAGGAAATGGATGAGATATGGAAGAAGTGCGTAAATGATGAACAAGGCAATGTGGTATTTACTATTATGAAGGATTCCTATACTCCTAAGTCGGCAAAAATGCTTCTTCAAAAATTAATTGCTGTTGATCATGCGGTAGTGGCAATTGTGTATTGTCAGGAAAATCGAATTTATTATATGTTTGGCAGTGGGGTAGAAGCAAACTCAGATTGCCGTGCGTATATTAAAATGGCTAATACACTTTTTAACGGTAAAGGCGGCGGCAGTTCTGTTTTATGCCAAGGATCTGCTCCAGCATTTTCTCAATGGAAACAGCAAGCAGAAAAGCTTTTTGAATGTATTAGAAAATAAGAAATAAATGGGCGGGTTTTGTGAAATACAGGTTTATACGATTTTTTGAATTTATTATGGGTATATATACGGCCGGAAGATATTGAGAATTATTATTGACTTATAAGAATAAAAGTGGTATTTTATAATCATCAACTGATAATATATATTAGTTAATAATAATTAACAAAGGAGTGACGATTATGTCTTTAATTAATAAAGAAGTAGCTGACTTTACTGTGCAGGCATATCAAAATGGTGAATTCAAAGAAATAACAAAAAAGGATATTCTTGGAAAGTGGAATGTATTTTTCTTTTATCCAGCGGACTTTACTTTTGTATGCCCGACGGAATTAGAAGATTTGGCTAATTCATATGATAAATTTAAAGCAATTCATTGTGAAGTATATAGTGTATCGTGTGACACTCATTTTGTACATAAAGCCTGGCATGATTCTTCAAAATCTATTGAAAAGGTTACGTATCCGATGATAGGTGATCCCGTGGCTATATTGGCGCGTGATTTTGATGTGTATATTGAAAGTGCAGGGTTAGCCGAACGAGGAACTTTTGTTGTTAATCCGGAAGGGAAAATAGTGGCATATGAAGTAAATGCCGGCAACGTTGGACGTAATGCCGATGAGTTGCTCCGCAAAGTAGAAGCTTCTCAATTTGTGGCAGAACATGGAGATCAAGTATGCCCGGCAAAATGGCAGCCTGGTGCAGAAACATTGAAACCAAGTTTTGATTTAGTTGGTGCTATTTAAGAAATAACAGTGAGGCGATGCATATGAGAAATATGTATGATGCCGTAATTGTCGGCGGAGGCCCAGCAGGGCTCTCTGCCGCCATATATTTAGGCAGAGCAAAGTATAAAGTTCTTGTTGTGGAAAAAGAAAAAATCGGTGGACAGATTGCTATTACTTCAGATGTTGCCAATTATCCAGGAATAAAACAGATAAGTGGTGCAGAATTAACGAATGAAATGTATGCCCAGGCAATAAAATTTGGTGTAGAATTTGTTGATGCAGAGGTGAAGGCGTTGACGCTGGAGCAGCAAATAAAGAAAATGGATACCACCAAAGGAAGCTATCAAGCGCTATCTGTCATATTGGCAACAGGTGCCAATCCACGAAAAATAGGATTTATTGGAGAAGAAAAATTTCAAGGACATGGTGTTTCCTATTGTGCAACCTGTGATGGCGAATTTTTTTCAGGGAGGGATGTTTTTGTTATCGGCGGGGGTTTTGCTGCTGTGGAAGAAAGTATTTTTTTGACAAAATATGCTAAAAGTGTAACTATTCTTGTGCGTAAAAATAGCTTTTCATGTGCAGGGACGGTTGTTGATGAATTAAAAAAATATCCAAAAATTACCGTAAAATTCAACACAGAACTAGTTCTAGCGGGTGGAAACCAGACAATATCCTATGTTGCGTTCAAAAATAATAATACAGGAGAAACGTGGCGGTATGATGTGGCTGGACAGGGTGGTTTGGGTGTCTTTGTATTTGCCGGATACATTCCTAATACAGCACTTTTGGCAGATACAATAAATTTAAATCAGCAAGGATACGTGATTACCGATGCGAATCAGAAAACTAATCTTGATGGGGTATATGCAGCCGGGGATGTGTGTATTAAAAATTTACGCCAGATTGTAACCGCCGTATCTGATGGAGCTGTTGCTGCAACGGCTTTGGATACGTATATTTCAACGATGCATGACAAACTTAATTTATCTGGGGTCAGTCAAATTAAAAAAGTGGAAAATAAATCAAAAAAAAGGATGAAGATAAAGTGGTACAAAAAGAGGATGATGATATGAATTTTATTTCAGCAGATATTAGAAAAAAGCTTGAACCGATTTTAGCTAAATTTGAACATAAAGTAATTCTCAAAGCATGGATTGATGATAGCGAATTTTCAATGGAATTGAAAAACTTTGCTAAGGAATTTTGCAGTTTAACTGCAAATGTGTTATATGAAGAAGGTATAATTGAGGGAGCACCCGGTTTGGAAATTATTCGTGAAGATGAAACTAGCAGCGGAATTATTTTTCACAGTGTACCGGGAGGACATGAATTCAATTCCTTTGTTCTTGCATTATATAATGTAGGCGGTCCAGGACAAGATCTGGATCCCGTAGTGGAAAAAAAATTAGAACACATACAAAAAACGGTACATATTCAAGTTGTGGTATCTCTGTCATGTACGATGTGTCCTGAGGTTGTCATCGGAACGCAGCGCCTGGCGGCCGCATCACCCAAGATTACAGCAGAAATGTATGATGTACAGCATTTTCCTGCTTTAAGAAAGAAATATAATATTATGAGTGTGCCTTGTATGATTGTAAACGATACAGAGGTTTATTTTGGCAAAAAGAATATTTCTGAAATTATAGATTTGCTGTTGTAAGGCATAGTAACAATAGAACGTCCTCCTGTACACATGTTGTATAGGAGGACGTTCTATTGTTACTATGGTATATGTTTTTTTGACATGAGCGGTAAACATAAGGAATTGTATACGGCATATATTAATGATCTATACCTAATATTATTTCTGCTCGTCGGATTTGTTCTGCCGTAGGGGAGTGCATATTTTTTAATGTATAGGGAATACCCAACTGTTCCCACTTAGGAACTCCTAATGTGTGATACGGCAGAATCTCTGTTCGTTCTACCGTTTTTAAGGTTTTTATAAAATGGGCCATGCGATGCAGCCCCTCTTCATCATCAGTCAATCCGGGTACAAGAACATGGCGAATCCACATAGGTTTACCAAAATCTGATAATGTGCTTGCCAGTTCGAGAATATTGACATTACGTTGTCCTGTCAATTTTTTATGTTTTTCTTCATCCATTTCTTTGATATCCAGTATAAATAAATCGGTAAATTCGCAAAGTTTTTGAAATTTCTCCCAAAAAGGTTGATTTCGTGTAAAGGGGTTTCCCGAGGTATCTAATGCGGTATGTATACCTTGTTCTTTTGATAAGCGAAAGAGTTCTGTCACAAAATCTAATTGCAGCAAGGCTTCACCACCGCTCACCGTGATACCGCCGTGATTCTTCCAATATGACTTATAGCGTAATGCCTGCTGCAATACATCTTGCGGTGTCCTTCTTGTACCTGTGTAAGTACTCCAGGTTTCGGGATTATGACAATACCGGCAGCGCATAGAGCATCCCTGCATGAATACAATAAAACGCACACCGGGGCCATCAACGGCTCCGAAGGATTCTGTCGAATTAATGAGTCCTGTAAGTTGTTCAGCCATTTTTTCACCTCTTATTCCAAACGGCACAGCCCTGAAAGTATTCAGGGCTGTGTTTTTAGTTAGAGTTTATTATGAAATGTACGGGAAATAACATCTAGTTGCTGTTCCCGGGTAAGCGCGATAAATTTGACAGCATAGCCTGATACACGGATTGTTAAATTAGCATATTCTGGTTTTTCAGGGTGTTCCATCGCGTCGATCAGCATTTCTTTTTCAAAGATGTTGACATTTAGGTGGTGTGCCCCCTGGTCAAAGTAGCCATCCAAGACATGGACGAGATTAGCGGTTCGTTCAGTATCGGTATGACCCAAGGACTCGGGATTCATGGATTGTGTATTGGAAATGCCATCCAACGACCAAATATAAGGAAGTTTGGCGACGGAATTCAAAGAAGCCAGCATTCCATTTTCTTCCGCCCCATAGCTGGGATTTGCTCCGGGAGCAAAAGGAGTCCAAGCGCGTCTGCCATCAGGAAGATTTCCTGTAAAACGTCCATATACGACGTTAGATGTTATGGTCAGGATAGATGTTGTAGGTTCAGAATTGCGATAGGTATGTCTCTTGCGGACATCTGTAATAAACTCGTGCAGGAGCCAGATACCGATATCGTCAGCTCGGTCATCATCATTTCCATATTTCGGGAAATCGCCTTCTATGGCAAAGTCTTCTGCCAGACCCTTATCATTACGGATAACGCGAACCTTGGCATACTTGATTGCCGATAAAGAGTCAATAACATGAGAAAAACCTGCAATACCTGTTGCAAATGTTCGGCGTACATTTGTATCGATCAACGCCATTTCTGCGGCTTCATAATAGTATTTGTCATGCATATAGTGAATGGTGTTCAGTACATTGACATATAAGCCGGCCAGCCAATCCAACATGAGTTTGTATTTTCTCAACACTTCATCATAATCAAGATATTCTGATGTAATTGGTGCTAATTCCGGTCCGGCTTGTATTCCAAATTTTTCATCTATACCACCGTTAATGGCATACAGCAGTGCTTTGGCCAGATTTGCCCGAGCTCCGAAAAACTGAATTTCCTTGCCCGTTTGTGTAGCTGAAACACAGCAGCAAATAGAATAATCATCACCCCATACGGGTTTCATGACATCATCATTTTCATACTGAATGGAGCTGGTTTTTACAGAAATACTGGCCGCGTACCGCTTAAATGCATTAGAAAGAGCGGATGAATAGAGAACTGTCAAATTTGGTTCTGGAGCAGGACCCATGTTTTCTAATGTGTGGAGAAAACGAAAATCTGTTTTCGTTACCATAGAACGACCATCCATACCGATTCCTGCCACTTCCAATGTAGCCCAAACGGGATCACCGGAGAAAAGTTCATTATAGGACTTTATACGTGCAAACTTTACCATGCGCAGCTTTAACGTCAGGTGATCAATAAGTTCTTGTGCTGTACTTTCTGAGAGTATGCCGCGTTGAAGATCCCGATCAATATAAATGTCTAAAAATGTCGAAATACGACCAACAGACATAGCAGCACCGTTTTGTGTTTTGATGGCAGCTAAGTAGCCAAAATACAACCACTGCACCGCTTCTTTTGCCGTAGTTGCAGGATGAGAAATGTTGAAGCCATAAACAGCTGCCATCTTTTTCATATCTTCAAGTGCACGGATTTGTTCGGAAAGTTCTTCACGTTGTCGAATTACATCGTCCGTCATTACTCCGTCACCGCAATTTGTTTTATCTTCTTGTTTCCACACAATTAATTGGTCTATTCCGTAAAGTGCTATACGGCGGTAATCGCCTACAATACGGCCGCGCCCGTATGTATCTGGAAGACCGGTTACAATATGTGTATGACGCGCTGTTTGCATTTCCTCTGTATAGGCATCGAAAACAGCTTGGTTATGTGTTTTGTGATATTCTGTAAAAATTTTGTGAAGTGATGGATTCAGTGTATAGCCATACATTTCTAATGCTTCTTCTGCCATTTTTATACCACCGTAAGGCATAAAAGCACGTTTTAGCGGTTCATCTGTCTGCAGACCGACAATTTGTTCCCAGTGTTTCAATTGATCATCAATATAACCGGGACCATAAGCAGTTAAACTGGAAACGATTTCTGTTTCTTCTTTCAAGACACCGCCGTTTTTTCGTTCAGCTTTCTGCAATTCCTGCAGTTTAGCCCAGAGTTTGCTTGTTCCTTCTGTAGGCCCTTCCAGAAAATCGGCATTTCCATCATAAATTCGATAATTGTGTTGAATAAAATCCCGTACATTACATTCTTCTTTCCATAGCCTGCCGTTAAATCCGTTCCATTCCTGAAAATGCAGCATGTGCATGCCCCTTTCTTATACAACCATTTATTTTAAATAGATGATAAAAAAAGACCGACAAATCTGGCCCTTTGCCCAGACGGTCGGCTTATCAGAAATTATGCTTCATGTGGTTGCTCCACTTCCGTCAGTCACATAATTCTAATGAAATTATAACCGTTGGAAGAGGAATTTGTCAATATGACAAAAAGAGGATGCAGAAATGGTTTTTTGCTGCATCTCCATGGTGAAATATGACGGTTGTTTTTGTCACGTGTTTTATATTTTGAATTTTAAAATGCGACTGGGCCGCCCGTTTTTTTGCTGATATTTTTTTCCGGATTCAAAACAATAATCAAATTGCATGAGTTTTAATACGATCCTATCAATTGTTCGGGGAGTTACATGCAGTGCATCTGCAATTTCAGCGGTGGTGAATTCATTTTTTCCCTGCGCAACAATCATATTATGGAGTTTACATAATGTAACGGAACTTACCCCTGTTTGTTGAGAGATAGATAAAAAAGAATTTGATATATTTAAATCATATTCTTTTTCGTTGCCGATAGGGCCTCTGATTGTTTCTAAATCATAAACTAAAAAAAGTTGATTTCCGCCGCCGCTGATGGCACGTTTTACTCCCAATCTGGCATGATATTTTGCCTCCATAGCTGTTTTTCCGAATCCAATGCCAACACTGACGGTACTGACTGTATGCTTTTGTATATCATCAAATAATGAAAATTTATGAAATTTATCTGTTTGATTTTCTACAATTGCCCGTGTGGAAAATAAGAGAAATTCTGTTTCTGTTACGGAAATAACGGACGCCTGTATTTTTTTTGCAAAGAGATAAACTTGTTTCATTACATTAATATTTTCAAAGGTAAGTTGATATTCATTTGTATTTAAAGGAGAATAGTTGTCTCGTTCATCAATGACGACATCGATAATGATCAATTGGCTTTCCCGGCTGATTTGCAAAAGAAAATCAGCCTGTGCTTTTCGGATATCATTGCATATATCATAAATAGTCGGAGATAAATATACAACAGGAATGTTTGATAAATACAGTCGTTTATACACGTCATAAAAGATAGTTAGGCAAGTTTGATTTTTATTGAAACGATATTGGTTGTAGTGATATTGAACCGTTTTGGTGATAAAAGTCTCATCAAATGTATATGGGGGTACAAACGATATATGAATATCCGCGACATCAAGGTTGAGTTCTTTGTAGGTGTCATATAGTAATTTTTTATCTTGAAAATCTGTTGTAATGTCATAAATAGTATGTCCTTTAAGGGTAAGAAGCAGTAGGTAATGCAGAATAGTGGCATGGGTACGGGAAACAAACTCCCAAGGAATAACGGGAGTTATTTTAGCTTTCGTATATTCCATTGCCGTTTTTCCCAGGAATAGTAAAACGTCTAATTTTTTTTGTTTACCTGATAATAAAGAAGGAATTTCAAAGATAGAAGGATAAGGAATGATGATAATGGTAATATCAGGAAAGTTTTTCATAATGGCAGGGGAAAATTTACGCTCTAATTGTTCCGGAAGTGCTATACCCAGTTTCATAAAAATTTTATCCTTTCTTGTATTAAAGACAATATATAGACAATTAAAAGAAGTTTATAGATACAAAAAAGACCTATAAAAGACAACGTTAATTTAATAACATTAAGAATATAAGCAGTATAACATAAAAAATATTAATTATAAAACGGGATTTAAATTAATATTATTAAAAAAATCATGTATTTTATAAAAACAAAATGATTGATATAATGACATATACTATATGTTATTATATCATAATTTATGCTGTTTTATTCTAATAAATATGTGAGGTGATTGTTTTATGAAAAAATTTTCAACATGGAGTACCACAAATAAATATATGGCATTGGGGATGTTATATATTGGATTTTGTGTATCGTATGTTGATCGGACAGCAATCAATATTGCGTTGACTTCCATCGGTCAGGATTTTAAATTGGCACCCGCTACATTAGGGATTGTCATTAGTGCTTTTTTTATCGGCTATACCATTATGCAGCTGCCAGGAGGATGGCTATCTGATCGATTCGGTTCTAAAAAAGTTGTTATGACCTCCTTGTTTTTTTGGTCCTTATTTACCTTAGCAACTGGGTTTGTCGAATCGTTGGCAGCATTGCTTGTTGTCCGTTTTCTGTTTGGCTTGGGGGAAGGGTCGTTTCCACCGTCGGCATTTAAAGGAATTGCTGAATGTTTTCCGACTAACGAACGGGCTAAAATGGCGGGAGTTCTTGTTTCCTCTAATTATGTTGGCAGTGCATTAGCGCCGGTATTAGTTGTTCCGCTTATTCTTTATATGGGATGGAGGGGAATGTTTCATGTTTTAGGTATTTTAGGTTTTGCATATATCTTTGTATATTGGATTTTAGTTCAACAGCGCAAAGCTCCGGAAATGACCAAAGAAGAAAAGAAAAAAATTAATTTTAAACATGTTGTGCATCTGCCGGTTATGTGGCAGCTTCTTATTGCATGGTTCGCGCTTAGTCTTATCAACAAAGGATTGGATTCATGGATGCCTACGTATCTGCTTACGGTCAGGCATTTAGATTTAAAAGCGGTTGGCATGTTAACACCCTTGCCCTTTATTGCCGCAGGAATTTCAACAGCGGTAAGTGGATATGTCATGGACCATTTTTTTGATAAAAAGGAGAAATTCTTATTAGCTGGCTGTGCGTTATTAACTGCTGTCTTTTTATATTTTATGTATACTTCGCTTACGATTTCTGCCGTTATCGGTTTTCAATGCTTGGTGTATTTTTTTAAATCTTTTGTATTGGGATGTGTCATGGCACTTCCTCTGAAATTATTGCCGCAGGCTGTTTCGGGGTCGGCGGTAGGGCTGATTAATTTGGGCGGACAGGCGGCCGGTTTTATTTCTCCTGTGGCTATTGGCTTTATTATTACTGCATTTAATGGTTCGTATGATGCTGTTTTTATTTTTCTCATTATAGCAGCTTGTTGTTCTGCTTTAGCTAGTTTAAGTATACGAACACGTAAATCTGAAACTTTGTTGTAAAAAGAAAGGAGCAATATAGTATGAAAATTGAAAAAGTAGTAATGAGAAAGATGTATCAAGATATGAAAGTGGGATTTCGCACTAGTTTCGGGGTTACGACACGAAAAGAATTTACGATGTTGGAACTTCACACGAAAGACGGAATTGGATATGGTGATTGTTCAGCCTTTGAACGTCCTTGGTATAACGAAGAAACCCGGGATGGAGCGTTTGATATCCTCCGTAAGTTTCTTGTTCCGGCACTGTTTGAGTATGGCGATATACCAACTCCGGAAACTTTTTTTGATGCGACATCATGGATCCGCCGCAACCGTATGGCTCGTGCTGCTGTAGATTGTGCGCTGTGGGACTTGTATGCACAAGAACAAGGACTTAGTTTGTCTAAAGCATTAGGCGGAACACGTACGGAAATAGAGGCGGGTGTTAGCCTGGGTATTGAAAAAACGCCGGATGATTTATGCCGAACGATTGAAATGTATATGAAACAAGGGTATCGCCGTATCAAATGTAAAATTAAACCAGGGATGGACATACAGTATATTGAACTGATTCGTCGAGAATTTGGTGACATCATGCTTATGGTAGATGCCAATTCAGCATATACGCTGAAAGATATAGATACATTTAAAGAACTGGATAAATATAACCTTCTTATGATTGAACAACCCTTGGCGAGTGACGATATTATTGATCACCGCCATTTGCAGAAAGCCGTTCGTACGCGTATTTGCCTGGATGAATCTATTGATTCTGCAGAAGACGCTCGAAAGGCGATTGAATTAGGGAGCTGCAAGACTATCAATATAAAAGTTGCACGTGTCGGCGGATTAACGGAAGCCAAACGAATTCATGATGTCTGTGCAGCTAGTAATATTCCTGTTTGGTGCGGGGGAATGCTTGATACGGGAATTGCACGATCGTTCAATATTTCGATTGCGTCATTGCCAAATTATAAATTTCCACATGATATTCCCGCGTCAGATCGCTATTGGGCGGATGATCTTGTTTCTCCGGTTACGAAAATTGACAACCGCGCCATGATAGAGGTGCCGAAGAAAACTGGATTGGGATTTTTGCCGATTCCGGCACTTGTCGATTCATTTACGGAAGAAAAAATTGAAATAAAGGGATAAATTATGATAAAGCGGAATAGATGTACGGGTATTACCGATGTTGAAAAAAATGACATGATTTCTTTATGGAGAGCGCTTGTCGATATAGACAGCGGCAGTGAGAATAAGGCGGGGGTTGATGCCGTAGGAAAGAAGATAGAAGAATTTTTGAGACAGCAGGATATTTGTGTCCGGTATGAGGTATGTCAAACAAGAGGGAATGTCCTTGTTGCGGAATATGGTGATATGACAAAACCTTTTATTATATTTTTAGGACATATGGATACTGTTTTTTCCGATGGGACAGTCAAAAAAAGACCTTTCCGGATAGAAAAAAATAAAGTGTATGGACCGGGAGTATTAGATATGAAGGGCGGCATTGTTATTGCTTTATTTGTGATGAAGAAATTAAAAGAACAAGGATATCGCCGATTCCCGATTAAACTTATTCTGGCGGGAGATGAAGAAATAGCCCATCAAGGCAGTGATACGGTAACCTGTATTAGAAAAGAATGCAATGGGGCAGCAGTTGCTTTTAATTTCGAAACAGGATTTATGGATCATAGTATTGTTACTGCCCGCAAGGGGACATTCCGAGCTGTTTTTGAAGTATATGGCAAAGGAGCTCATGCCGGGAATAATCCACAAGATGGGTGCAGTGCCATAAAAGAAATGGCATATAAAATCCTGGAACTAGAAAATTTAAATGATTTTAAGACAGGAAACACAGTTAATGTGGGAGTGATTACCGGTGGGACAGTTGCCAATGCAATACCAGAACAATGTAACATCATTGTAGATATGCGTTTTATTAACGAAACATATAAAAATGAATATATGAATAAATTTAAAAAAATTGCGGAAACCGTACATATACCGGGCACAAAAACAATTATTACTTTTCCCATTATATTCGATGCTATGAATGATATAGACGAAACAAAACAATTATTTGACCAAGTTCAAACGATTTTATATAGGCAGGGGTTTCCCACTATTACAGCAAAAAAAGCAGGGGGTGGTTCTGATTCAGCTCATACCACGGCGATGGGGATTCCTACACTTTGTGCGATGGGAGTACAGGGAACCGGTAATCATACGGTAGAGGAAACAGCAGATTTAGAATCACTATTTATGAGAACTCATATGATGTTAACTATTATAAAAAATTTAAAGTAAATGTATGGAGGGTAAAAATGAATAAAAAAATGGTAGAAGATATTAAAGGGTATGTGACTGCACACAAAGAAGAAATCATTCAAAAATATGAAGAATTTATCAATCTTCCTGATTTTTGGCGCGATGCAGCGAATGTTACCGTTGTAGGAGAATGGCTAAAAAAAGAATTTGATGCGGAAGGGATGAATTGTGAACTTGTCGATGCCGGTCCCAAAGCAGGAAAGACGGTTATAGGAATAGTAGGAGCTGAACGCACGGGAAAGCCAGTCTTATTTAGCGGGCATATGGATACGGCACTGGCGTCTGATTTATATCCGGAAAATCCGTTTCGCATAGAAGATGGAAAAGCGTATGGTCCAGGAGTATTAGACATGAAGGGTGGCATTATTATTTCACTTTTTTGTGTTAAGGCATTAAATTCCGTAGGATTTAAAGAACGCCCTATCAAGATTTTATTTGCTCCTGATGAAGAGGGGTTACATAGTTTTTCAAAGGTAGCAGATTTTATTCAAGAAAATTCCAAAGGATGTTTATTTGCATTCAATATGGAAACGGGATTACCCAATAACGCGTTAGCTGTAGGCCGTAAAGGCCGTTTGGGAATTGATGTTTTTGTGGAAGGGAAATCGGCTCATGCCGGTGCCGATTTTTTATCAGGTATTAGTTCTATTGAAGAAATGGCGCATAAAGTGCTGGCTTTTCAAGGGCTGACCGATTTGGAAAAAGGGACGACTGTGAATACGGGTGTTATTAATGGCGGAACGATACCTAATGCCGTACCTGCAAAATGTTCGGCTTCGTTAGATATACGATTTGAAACTATGGAGGAATTGCAGCGGGTAAGAGAGTCAGTCAAAAATATTTGCGCTGAAAATTATGTAACAGGGACGACTTGTACATGGAAGGAACTTAATCTTTTTACCCCCTTTGAAAAAAAAGACGATATTATAAAATTATTTGAATTTATGAAACAAACGGCTATAACATATGACTTTCCCGAAACGTCACCTGCGCAAGTCGGCGGATGTTCTGATGCGACGTATATTCAACTTGCTGGAACGCCGGTGTTATGTTCCTGCGGTGTTCGAGGAGAATGGAACCATACCTTGCGCGAATATGCCCTTGTTGATTCTTTATTTGAACGAATTTGCTGGTATTGTGCCGCGATTATCGATGCGGGAGAATTTAAACTCTAAAGGTAGGTATAAATCAGTAAAAAGGGAGAGATTATTATGGATTTGAATTCTATTGCCAATAGTCCGGGATTATGGATAGCATCTAGTGTTATGGTTATTGTTGTTCTATTGCAAAGTGTGATTTATCTGCGGGAGGCATTGCGGCAAGCGAAAGTATTGGATATTTCAAGAAAAAGATGTATAGCGGGCATGCGATCCGCTATGATTACGGCACTGGGACCGTCCTTGTCACCTATTATTGTTGCGTTTGCCTTGATTGCTATTGTAGGAGCACCTACTGCGTGGATGCGCATGAACGATATAGGGGCGGCGCGTACAGAAATTGCCATGATCACGTTGGCTACGCAGGTTATTGGTATGACCCCGCAATCACCGGATTTTAGCATCATGGGATATTCCTATGCCCTATGGGGAATGGCATTAAATAATATGGGATGGATGATTGTTACGTTATTGCTGGCCCCTAATATGACTAAATATGTAGCGAAACTCAATGTCAAATATGATCCAGCATGGATTAAATATCTTTTATCGGGCGCAACAGTTGGTTTATTTGCGTTTCTGCTGTCTAATGCATTAATTCAGGTAAAAAATAATGTATTAGTACTAGATCCGGGCACTTGGTGTGCAGCTATTACAGCAGCTATCAGCATGTTGATCATTTCCAAGGTTTTTTCAAAGCATCAGCGGTTACAAGAGGTGGCCTTGGGTATATCCATGTTGGTAGGAATGTTTGCAGCGACAGCTATGTTTGGATAAGGAGGAAATATCATTATGATCGATAAAGCAATGGAATTTAATGCGAAAGCTATTAAAATTGGAACAATTACGATGATTGCTGGTGTTATTGCTAACTTTATTCCGGTTACTTATTTGTATGTGGCCTATGGGATCATACCTCCTATTGCAGATATTCTAAAGGTATGGACTGTTGCTGCTATTACGTTTGGGGTATCGTGGATTATCCAGCCTATTACTTTTTTTAGTCTCATGGGGGTTAGTGGTACCTATATCGGCTGGTTAGCGGGGAGTTGTGCAGATATTCGCTGCCCTGCAGTAGCGATGGCTCAAAAAGCGGCCGGTGTCGAACCGGGAACGCCAGAAGGAGATGTTATTTCTACGATTGGGTTGGCGGGATCCATATTTATGTCCGTATCCGTTATTACATTCTTTATTCTGGTAGGAATGAATTTTATTGAAATGCTGCCTCCCTTTATTAAGATATCGTTTAAATATATCTTACCGGCTGTGTTTGGGGCTGTTTATGTTCAATTAGCCGGCAAACATCTGAGTGTAGGCGCGATGACGATTATAGCAGGTTTTGCAATTGCCGTGATTTTTAAGACGATGGCATTACCGGCTTGGATTATGAACATTTTGATTATTTTTTCAGGCATGCTTATTGCTCGTATAAAATTTGTGCGTGATGCTAAAGAAAAAGCATAATTAACACGCGACATACTAAATGTCTATAAAAGGAGTTGTAACAGCTATGTTTGATTTGAAAATTATACACGGACACATTGTAGATGGGACGGGAGAAAAATCCTATGCTGCTGATATCGGCATCATAGGAGATAAAATTGCGGCAATAGGGGACTTGAGTGATTTTGAAAGCAAGGAAACCTTGGATGCCGCGGGAAAAATGGTATCACCTGGATTTATTGATATACATACACATTCAGATTTTTCATTTATTTATGATACGAAAGCCAATAGCCATTTGTACAGCGGCGTAACAACAGAAGTTATCAGCAACTGCGGCATTGGCCCGGCTCCGGTCAAGGCAGAAGAAAAGGAGACATTAATTGCTTATTTAGGGACCCGCTTAATTGGATCTATTCCTGTTGAATTAAAACTTCCCTGGAATTCCATGAAAGAATATCTGCATACCTTTACCATAAATAAGCCTTGCATCAATATTGCCCCGTTAGTCGCGCAAGGAGCTATTCGTATTGCTGTTATGGGTTTGGAAAAAGGAGATGCAGCACCGGAACAGCTGGATATGATGAGAAAATTAACGCGGGAGGCGATGGAAGATGGGGCTCTCGGATTAAGTACAGGATTAGTTTATATGCCCGGAGAATATACCTCTAAAGAAGAAATTGCGGAATTATGCAAAGAAATAAAACCATATGGGGGTGTCTATTGTACGCATATGCGTACCGAAAGCGACGGATTGTTGGAGGCACTGGATGAAGCATTATGGATCGCTGCAACGGGTGAGGTTCCTGTCGAAATTTCTCACCTTAAGTTATTGAGCCAAACGATGCTGGGAAAAACGGATATAGTTTTGAATAAGCTTGCAAATGCCGAGGCCGCTGGAATTGAGGTTAATTATGATCTTTATCCCTATACGGCAGGAGTAACTTCTTTAGCGGCATGTTTGCCACCTTGGTTATTTGAAGGGGGCGTTGATAAATTATTGGAACGAATAAAAGATGCTGATATTCGCAGGAGAATAGACCTTGAAATTGAACAAGGCATTCCTGGTTGGCAGAATTTCGTTAAATCTGCAGGCGGCTGGAAGAAGTTCTATGTTTCCTCTGTCAATTATGAGAAAAACAAATCCTTTGAAGGTAAATTTATTACGGAAATCGCAGAAATGCAAGGTACAGATCCCTTGGATACGGTATGCGATTTACTGATAGCCGAGAATGGAAGAGTTCAAATGAATTATTATGCAATGGATGAAGAAGATGTCATGACCTTTTTAAAACAATCAAAGGCGATGATTGGTTCTGATTCCATGAGTTTGAGTTGTGAAGGAATATTACATTTCGGCAAACCGCATCCGCGGGCGTTTGGAACGCCTACTCGTTTTTTAGGACGCTATGTCAGAGATAAAAAACTTATGTCATTTGAAGAGGCCATTCGTAAGATGACGAGTCTTCCGGCGCAAAAATTGCATATGAATTCCCGCGGCATTCTTAAACCAGGGTATTTTGCGGATATAGTTATTTTTGATCCGGAAACTATAACGGACACAGCTACTTATATAAAACCACAACAATATTCCACAGGAATTTCTGATGTCATAGTAAATGGAAAGGCTGCGTTGAGGAACGGGGTGCAGCAAGATGTATGTGCCGGACAGGTAGTAAGCCGGTAATATAAGTGCAATCCCTATTATATAAGGAGAATATTTGATAAAAATTCCCCTTATATATACTTTGGAAAGGAATACATATGGTGAAAATAAGTCAATTAGGAACTCCGAGTTTTATTGTCGATTTAGATATTATGGAGAAAAATATAACAAAAATGGCTGTTTTATGTAAAAAATACAAGAAACAACTGTATCCTATGGTGAAAACACATAAATGTATGGAAATTGCTCTTTTACAACAACATATTGGTGGTGCAGAAGGCTTTTTGGCAGGCACATTGACAGAAGCAGAAAAAATGGCAGATGTGGGTATTATGAACATTATGCTGGCCTATCCTCACGCATGTGAAAAAAATATAAGACGTATTGCGGCTTTGATTAAACGAACTCATCTTATTCTTTGTTTTGATGGCGAAGAAGCGGCTTATTTAACAGAACAAATACTGGCAGAAGAAAATTTGACAGTCGATTATGTTATTATCGTAGACTGTGGCCTTCACCGATTAGGCATTGAATCAGAAAAAGTAGTATTTCTCGCATCGGTTCTTCAATCTAATTCACATCTTTGCTTCAAGGGAATTGCATCACATCCGGGACATGTTTACGGTGTTTCAGATCCGACAGGTATTGCAGCGGTGGCGGCAAAAGAAATCCGTATTCTGGAAAAAGCCAAGGAAAATTTGATGCAGGCGGGCTTTAATGTGGATATAGTTGCTTCCGGATGTACCCCAACGACTCTATATGAACTGCAAAGTCGTGTTGTTGATATCATACGTCCGGGGAATTATATATTTAACGATGCCATTCAGATTGCTTTAGGTACGGCATCAGAGAAAGAATGTTCATTATCCGTTCTGGCAACAATAATAGCACATCCCGCTGAAGATAGATACATCATTGATGCGGGATCAAAATGCCTTGGATTAGATAAAGGGGCACATACTATTTCACTTGTAAAAGGGTTTGGCCTTATTAAAGGGCATCCGGAATTACTAATGGAATCGTTATCAGAAGAAGTTGGAAAAATTCAATCTATTGGGTCAACAACGGTTAAGGTAGGAGATATATTGGAAATAATTCCAAACCATGCTTGCGTGGCAGCCAATATGACGAATTATCTTATAGGCTGTCGGCACGGAGAAGTCGAAAAACGTCTTCATATAGAGGCTCGCGGCGGTTTGCAATAATTATAATGAATAGAGGGAGTTGCTATGCGTATTGATCGTATTGATATTATTCGTGTTTTGAATCCTTTTTCGCATCCCTTTGAAACTAGTTTTGCTCGATTTGAATACAGAGATGCGCTGCTCGTCAAAATATATTCTGAAGGACTTATTGGATGGGGCGAATGCAAAGCTTTTTTTGGACCTTACTACAACGCCGAAGATAATGGAACGGTCTTACATATATTGAAAAATATTATTATTCCCCGCATTATTCATACCAATATAGAACATCCAAAGAATTTTATGAAAAATATGGAATGTATTATTGGTAATCAACTGGCGAAAGCTGCTGTGGAAAATGCGCTATGGGAAATCCTTTCTAAAAGAACAGGCAAGTCATTAAAGACGCTGTTGGGAGGAACGCAGAAAGAAATAAAGGTAGGCGTATCCTTGGGAATGGAAAAAGATATAGCATCGTTATTAGCAATGGTTGAAAAATATCTGGTACTGGGATATCATCGGACAAAAATTAAAATTAAACCGGGAAAAGATTATGAAGTAATTAAAGCCATACGAGAAAAATATCCCAATATTACGATGACTGTCGATGCTAATTCAGCATATACACTGAAGGATATGCCGTTGTTTAAAGCATTGGATGAATTTAATCTCGAATATATAGAACAGCCATTGGGTGAAAGTGATATTGTTGATCATGCCGTACTGCAGAAAAACATTGCCACACCGATCTGCTTAGATGAAAGTATCACCTCGTATGATGCAGCGTTGGCGGCTATCAGGCTGCACAGCTGTAAAGTAATTAACATAAAGTCGAGCCGCGTAGGTGGATTGTACGAAGCAAAACGAATCCACGATGTATGCCAGAAACATCATATTCCTGTTTGGTGCGGCGGTATGACGGAACTAGGAATTGGACGCGTTCAAAATATTTCTTTTGCCAGTTTGCCTGGATTTGCAGAACTAGCCCATGATGTAGCGGCTTCTAATCGATATTTTGAAGAAGATATTACGATACCTTATGTTGATATTACTCCGCAATGTACGATCGTAGTGCCGGATGAAACCAATGGAGTAAAGTACGAAGTAGATGAGAAAGCCATTGATAAGATGACTGTTAATCATTGGATTTTTAAATAACAATTACATAATAGAAGGGAGAAAACGTATTATGGCTATGTTAGATAGGCGTCCTGTGTGGGTAGAAATTGATCTGGATGCGTTAGGGTCTAATATGGAAAAAATATGCAGGGAAGTAAAAAAGGGGACACTTGTAGCAGCCGTTGTCAAAGCGGATGCATATGGACATGGAGCGATTCCTGCGGCAATCGAATGTTTGCGTCATGGAGCAGATTGCTTGGCTGTAGCAGTATTGGATGAAGCCGTAGAACTTCGGCAAGCCGGAATTACAGCTAAAATACTTATTTTAGGACATACCAGCGGATATAGAGCGGAAGAGTTAATCAATTATGGTATAGATGCCTGTGTATTTCGTTACGAAGATGCAGAAATGTTTTCTAAAGAAGCAGAACGACAGCACCGGTCAGTGACTATTCATATTGGTATTGATAGCGGAATGGGACGTATTGGATATAGACCCACTGTGGAATCTGTTAAAGAAATAAAAAAAATTAGTCACCTTCCGGGGGTTATAATAGAAGGAATATTTACACATTTTTGTGTTTCTGACGTAACAGATACAAGTTTTACAAAAAAACAACATAAAAAATTTGAAGAAATATGTGATCAATTGGAGAGAGAGGGGGTTCATATTCCGTTACGTCATAGTTGTAATAGTGCAGCGTTGTTGAATTATAAGGAGTATCAGGATGATATGGTTAGGCCGGGCATTATTCTGTATGGATTGGCTCCTTCAGCAGACGTGGATATACAACGTATAGGACTGCAGCCGGTTATGTCTCTGAAATGCCGTGTAAATCACATTAAGGAAATTAGTGAGGGGGATAGTATCAGCTACGGACGTACTTATATTGCGGAGGGAACGAGAAAGGTTGCTTCGCTTCCTATGGGATATGCTGATGGATTAGCCCGAAATTTTTCTAATAAAATGCATATGTTGGTCCATGGAAGAAGAGTTCCTCAAATAGGCAGAATATGTATGGACCAATGCATGATAGATGTAACAGATATTCCGGATATAAAAATGTATGACGAAGTTGTTATATATGGAAAACAAGAGGGAACTTGTATTCCTATAGAAGAATTATGTGATATGCTGGGGACGATACCCAATGAAATGGTATGCAGAATAGCGCGACGGGTACCGCGTCTTTACTTGCGTAAAGGAAAAGTAGTAATGCGGAAGGAATATTTACAACATTGAATATTTTTAATGGAAGATGCAAATAAATACAGTGTCTGCTTCTATCGTTATATGACAGAATCAGACACTGTATTGGAAACGTATTGCTATAAATTTGATTATGCATATGATGTACGAGGATAGTTAATATTTCATGATGTTTTGGAATATAACATCAATTTCTCCATAGTTTGCATAACTGTGGGGAACATTCGCCTGGAATTTTATCTTAGAGGGAGCTTCTAGTATAAAGTGTTGAATTCCCACTGTTAGTGTTAGTGTTCCTTGTGTGACTACAATATATTCTTCTACATAATTTCGATGAGCTTCAGCATGATGTATGGTATTAGGCTGCAATATAATATAAAGATATTCAAATCCATTTACAGGATTAAAAGGGAAAACATTATACAATATCATTTTGCTTTTTTCATCAAAGACGGGTTGTAAATCTTTTTTGATATTAGTTACTTCGTATTCTTGCGTATCATCATTAAATAAGGAAGATAATGAAATTTTCATGCCTTTTGCTATCTTCCATAATACAGAAACTGTAGGAATGGAGACACCTCTTTCAATTTGTCCTAACATGGTTTTACTGACATTAGTCATATCAGATACATTATCTAAGGTTAAGTTTTGATCAAGCCGTATTTTTTTTAATACCCGGCCAATTTTTTTGATTTCGTTGTTTGAGTTTCTTTCAACATTCATAGATATCCTCCTTGGAGTTGGGTATGGAAAACGCGGGAAGTTGCATTTTTTAATATAAGGGAACCGAGAGAGTGCTGGAATGCAGTTTGCGCATTAGCTGTCTGGAAGTGTTTTGAAATAATATACTTCTTATTATCAGTATATCACAAAAATGCTGTTCTATTAATGAATACGGGGTACTAATAAATCGCAGGCTGAATGAATTTTAGAAAATAACACAGTGTTTGCAAATCAAACAGAAAATTACTGATGTTGTGGTTTGCTTTTGTATGATGTGTGAAGTTATATTTTTATTTAACCGATCATGCGGAATTGATAGTGTATAACAAATAGTATGTAATCAAAGTAGAGTATTGATAGGATACGGAACAATGCATTACTTCATACGATTGACAATATAAAATTCATATGTTATAGTTGTGCCATAATCCACATAAAGTATTTTTTACGTAATAACGTACATAACATGTGCATTAAAGAGGAGTGATTGATATGTTGACAGAACGGATACAAAAGGCTAAAGAGGAATACATAAATAATAAACCGTCGATTTCATATGAGAGAGCCAGAATCTGGACGGAATCCTATAAAAAAACAGAGGGAAAATCAGAAGCTATACGGCGAGCCTTGGCATTTAAGGCAGTCTGTGAAGAATTAGTTGTTACTATATTTCCGGGAGAATTAATTGTTGGTGCGGTTGGTGAATTTCGTAAATGCGGAATATTGACTCCTGAATTTTCTTGGACGTGGGTGGATCAGGAAATGGATCATTTTTCTACTCGAGTACAAGATCCGTATGAAATGACAGATAAACAACGTGTGTTTGTTCGTGAAAATATATTTCCGTATTGGCAGGGAAAGTCACTGGAAGAAGCCTTTTTAAAACAAATTCCGAGTGAAACAGCAAAAGTTGCTGTGGATACAGGGATTGTTGACTGTGATTCGAAATGGCGGCAATCTGTCGGAGAAATTACGCCTGACTATGAAGATGTTTTGTTTAAAAAAGGATTTCAGGGAATTGTACATGATTGTAATAATAAATTACAGTTTTTAGATCTTACAAATTATAATGATTTAGAAAAATATGAATTTTATCAATCCATTATATTGGTTAGTGAAGGAATGATTCTTCTTGCCAGTCGATATGCGGATAAAGCGGAAGAAATGGCAGGTAAAGAAGCAGACGCCGTTCGTAAGTTAGAATTGAAGAATATTGCGGCTATCTGCCGTAAAGTTCCGATGATGCCGCCGACAACGTTCCAGGAAGCACTGCAGATGATATGGTTTTATCAATTAGGCGGAATTCTTATGGAAAATCCGTTGTCGTTAAACCCCGGACGATTTGATCAGTATATGTATCCGTATTATTGTTATGACAAAAAAAAGGGATTACATGACGATGCCGGCATTTTGGAATTGATAGAGTGTTATTGGCTGAAGCTATCAGAATGGGTTTGGACGATTTCAGCTAATACAGCAGATTTTTTTGCCGGGTATAATCAATTTCAAAATTTGACAGTTGGCGGAAGTAATCGCAGCGGCAAGGATGCGACCAACGAATTAAGCTATTTAGCATTGCAGGCGACATCGGAGGTAAAAACACATCAACCTGGATTGTCCGTCCGTATTTCGCAAGATAGTCCGCAAAAATTTATAGATGCGGTTATGGAACTGGTTGCCCAAGGAACTGGTTTTCCGGCTATTCACAGTGATAAAACAGGGTATCAAATGCTGAAGAACCTGGGATATGATACGGAAGATGCACGAGATTGGAATAACTGCGGCTGTGTTGTACCTCATTTCCGCAAAACTTTCGAATGGACCAGTACGGTTAATGTAAATTTCTGCGGGGCTTTTGAGTATGCTACCAATGGAGGAAAAAGCCGCCTTACGGGAAAATTGATGGGCCTGCCTATTCATCAAGATCGCAATTTTAAAACATACGAAGAGTTGGAAAAAACTTTTTTTGAACAGTTTGATAATCTTATCCGTATTTCTGTTACCGCCTCTCTGGTAGCACAGCGGCTGCAGCAAAAAATGATTCCTCGTCCGTATTTTTCGGCAGTATCCGAAGACTGTCTGGAAAAAGGAAAAGATATAGTTAATGGCGGAGCAAAATATAATATTGGACCTGTATTGACAGGAATTGGATTGGCAGTTACGGCCAATAGTTTGGCGGCTGTTAAAAAGCTTGTGTTTGAAGATAAGGTATGTACACTCCCTGAAATTTTTGATGCCCTTGACCGAAATTGGGTTGGTTATGAAGACTTAAGAAAAATGGCACAAAATGTTCCTAAATATGGGAATGACAGTGATTATGTAGATACAATTGCCCAGAGAATTTCAAATCATTACTATGAAATAACTCATGCGTACACCGACATTTACGGTAATCCGTTTACCTCGGCGTTTATGGGAATATCTAATTTTATTCCAACCGGAAAAGTTATAGGCGCAACAGCTTGCGGCAGACTTGCGGGACAGCCGATTTCTGAAGGGGTTTCACCTTTTGCGGGAAGTGATACGTCTACTCCGTTGGCAACTATGAAGTCAGCAGCTAAAATGAATCAAGATGTCCATTCCGGCGGTACGTTGTTAAATATACGGTTAAGTCATAGTCTTGTAGATACCAAACGAGGACGGAGTAATTTGGCAGCAGTTATTCAAAGTTTTTTTAATATGGGTGCATTTCATGTCCAGTTTAATACGATATCGACTAAAACCTTGCGGGAAGCGCAAGAGCATCCGGAAAACTATAAAGATCTGCTTGTACGGGTAGCTGGGTATAGTACGCAGTTTGTTCATCTATCTAAGACGTTGCAGGATTCAATTATTGCCAGGAGTGAACATGCCAGCTATTAACGGAAAACTGCTGCAGCTGCAGCACTTTTCCGTTAATGATGGAGACGGAATTCGTACCATCATATTTTTTGCGGGTTGTTCTCTTCGATGTAAATGGTGCGCGAATCCGGAAGGGTATACGATGCATAATCAGATTATGTACATAGAATCATTATGTACAGCGTGCGGACGATGTACGGCTGTCTGCCCGCGGCATTTGGATTTTGATTTGCATAATAAAGCTGTGCGAAGCCAATGTGACGGGTGTGGCTGCTGTATACCGGCTTGTCTGGACAATGCGAGAAAAAATACTGTATCAATATGGACGAGTGAGGATGTTATCGCGCAACTAGAACCACAGATTCCTTATTTTCGTCAGTCTGGCGGAGGAGTAACCTATTCAGGGGGAGAATGTACCAATCAACCGGAATTTTTGGAAGAACTGGTTAAGAAAGTATATGATTTAGGATTGAATCAAGCGATGGAAACCAGTGCAACGTTTGATTTTGATCAAGTGCAGTCTATATTGAAGCATATTGATGTATTGTTTGTTGATATTAAACATATGGATAGTAAAAAACATGCATACTATACAGGGTGTGATAATGAACATATTTTAAGCACCATTGCCAGGTTAGGGCGATTTCGCAATGATCTTGTGATTCGAATTCCGGTCATTATGGGAGTTAACGGAGATGATGCTAATATTATTTCTACAGCAAGATTTGTAAAGCAGTATATATGGGACCCCAAAATAGAATTATTGCCATATCATTCTTATGGAGCGGATAAATATAAACAATTAGATATGTCATATCCGAAGAATATGTTTCGCACACCTACGGCAGCGGAATTAAATCATATGAATAGCCTGATTGAAAAAGAAGGGGTACAGATTATATCATTTAAATAGCTTTTTTTTAGAATGGAAAGAACACGGTGTTTTCAAAATGGAAACGGGATGACATCGGGATACTGCAAATTTTGTAATAAACAGGGCTGAGCGAAAACGAAAAATAACATTTCGTTTTGGTCAGCCCTGTTTATTACATTTAATTTTTGAAGTAAATAACCTATATTTTTTCGGAGAAATTATTTTGCGTCAACATCTACGATTTTTAAAGGATTCAGAATATTATTTGGATCCAGTGCCTTTTTGATAGCACAAATCATCTTATATTCACCGTCTGGTGTACAACGCTTAAAGTCATGCAATTTTTTATAACCGATACCGTGTTCTCCAGACATTTTCCCCCCCATGGCATATACTTCACGGAATAGATCTTCATGGAAGCCTTCCATTTTTTTCATCCACTCTAAGGGAGACAATTTATTTATATTTAATGGCAGTACATGAATATTGCCATCACCAATATGTGCAGAAGTTACACTATAAATGCCATGTTTTTCTTCGAGTCCCGGTATTTTAGCAGTAATGTCTGCTATCTTATCGAGAGGTACGACAAAGTCTTCTGCAACGAACATAATATCAATATCCCGGGCAGCTTCTGCAAATTGCCGGCGGCATCCCCAGATACGATCATCAGCTTGTATGACGTCGACAGCTCCCATAGAGTCGCATAGGTCACTGAGTTTTTCCATTTTTTTATCTAATTCATCTTCATCAAATGTTTCGACTGTAATAATAACATAGCAGCAACCTTCATTAAGATGAGGGAGTGTGACCTTACAGAATTTACTGCACATGTTTAACGCTTTATTATCCATGTATTCAATACTTGTCGGTTCCAGGCCGGCTTTAAGAATCTTATTGGGGAGAGCAAATCCTTTTTCATCTTCTTTGAAAATAGCAACTAAATCAAATTTATAAGGCGCCAGAGGACGCAATTTAAGTGTAATTTCGGTAACGATGCCCAACGTACCTTCAGAGCCGCAAATCAGTTGTTCCAAACAATAACCGGTTGAACACTTCTGCAGACGGGCACCGACATCAACAATATCTCCCGTAGGAGTTACTACTTTCATGCCATAAATTTGGTTGCGTGTCGTACCGTATTTGACGGCTTTATTACCGCCGGCATTGGTAGCAACGTTTCCGCCGATTTGACAACTATCAGCACTGCAAGGATCTCCGGCATACAACATTCCTTGTTCGTTTACTTCTTTTTGAATGACGCTGGTACGGACACCGGTTTGTACGACGGCATACATATTATCAGCATTTATTTCCAGAATTTTGTCCATACGATCCAGCTCTACAACGATACCGCCCAAAACCGGAATAGCGCCGCAAGCTACACCGGAACCAGCTGCCCGGGGAGTAATCGGGACAAGATATTTATTAGCTAATTTTACGACAGCTGCGACTTGCTCGGTTGTTTCTGGGAATACCACAACTTCTGGTGTGTGGAACCAGTAGGAGTTACCTTCTTCATCTGTCTTATACACGTCTAGTTTTTCCGGATCCGTTGTTACACTCTTGCTGCCCAACACGTGTATTAGCTCCTGCACTAATTCATCTGATACTTTGTTATACATTGACATATACATACACACTCCTTTTATTGAATTGTAACTCGTGTCATGAAAACCGTATTGATAGTACGGTAAATTTAGCTGTTGATATTTTCCGGTTGTGGATCTGGCGTTCGATTTCCCCAGACGGAAGCGACAAAGGAACAGAATACAGTCGTCCAAACTACTCCGATAGCTGCCGGTATAGCAGCTAGAGGATCAAAATAGGTAACACCCAATGTGACGGCTAATGCTGTATTTTGAACACCTACGACAAATGTCATAGCTTTTCCCTTAGCAGGGGGCATACGCAGCAGTTTGGATACTCCATAACCGATGATCAATCCAATTAATGTATAGAGGGCTAATGCTAAAGCTGCCAAGCCGGCAACTGTTTGCAGGCGTTCTACATTTAATGCAACGACAACTAGGATAATTCCTAAAATTGCCAGTACTGTACACAGCGGCATTACTTGTAAAATTACGGGTAATTGTTTTTCAAATATCTTGTGGATCAAAAGCCCTAACACAATCGGGATAATTACGATTTTTACAATGCTGAGGAAAAGACCGATTGTATCAATTGATACATATTGATTGACGTAAAACAACAGCATGGCAGGCATAAGAATAGGTGCAATAATTGTACTGATACTGGAAATCGTTACAGATAACGCTTTATCCCCTTTTGCCAGAAGGGTCATGACATTAGACGTTGTTCCTGTGGGACAGCAGCCTAATAATACAAAACCGACGATCAGCATGGGAGACAGACCAAGAACTGTTCCGATTCCCAGTCCGACAAGAGGCATAAAAATATACAAAGTAGCGACACCGATGATGACATCCTTTGGCCGTGAAAAGATAAGCTTGAAATCATTAGGAGTCATAGAGAGTCCCATCCCCAGCATAATAATGCCTAGGCAGTAAGAAATGGAACCTCCGTACGGTTTGAATGGCGTTGGGAAAAAGTATGCCAAAATTGCGCAAAGTATTACCCATACCGTGACGTATTTCGTCAAAAACTTAACAAATTTTGCAAAACTGGTCATGTTTTAAATACCTCCTATTACGAAAACAAAAAGTAAATATAAACATCTTTTTTTACCTTTAGCTGCAGCAAAAAGTAAAGTTATATCCACGACTCTTCATAAAAAATATTTTAATATGATTAATATGCATATGCAAATTGCTTTTTATGAATTAATAATAGTACTTCATAAAATTTGTGTCAAAATTTGTGCAAAAATAATTTAATTACTTAATTTGTAACCAGAGACTTCTAAAATTTGTTTTAAAAATTATAAAATCCATAAAAAATATACTATTAAAATTTCTTATTTCTGATAGCATATTTTTTATGGATTTTATAATTCACATCTTATTTTTCTAAGTGAAAAAGATTTATGAAATGATTATTAAAGAAATTCAAATGACGGCGCAGCATAGATTCAGCAAGTTCACGGTCATGCAATTTTAAAATATGGCAAATTAGTAGATGATCGGTTTCTATAATTTTATAATATTCCAGTGGTGGATTGTAGATGATATAACTGCGATATCGAAATAATTTGTATTTAATCTGGTCATACAAATCTAATAATAAAGGAGAATCTGCCAAAGAGACTAATTTCATATGGAAAGCGTATTCTAACTTTATGATTTGTCGATGAAGGGTGGCAGGATCCTCTTTATCCGTATGCTGACAAATATCATGCATTTGTTGTGCTATTTGCTGCAATTTTTCTAGTTGCTGATCAGTTACGTTTAAAGCGGCCCGGCCAGCGGCATAGGATTCTAAAAGAAAGCATAACTCTTTTACATCTTGGTATTCTTTTTTTGAAAAGCCGGCGACATGATATTTATTGTCTTTTTTTACATACCCCTCTTTCTCTAAACGAAGCAAGGCAAATTTGATGGGGGAGCGACTGATTTCTAATTTTTTAGCAATTGCATTTTCGTTAATAGCCGTACCCGGGGGAATATGAAAATTAACAATTTCCTGCAGCAAAATTGAATATACAATGTCGTTCAGAGATATAAACGGATTTTGCTGACGTAATGTTTTTACTAATTGTTTATCCAAAACAATACCTCCTATCTTTTCGTTAAAATGAATGAAAAAATGTACCGATAACTATTAACCCTTATTATACAACAATAATTTTTTTTGATAAACAATATTTTTTCTTACATCACACAGAACTATCTTGTTTGAAAATAATAAAAAAGTTTTAGTTAAAGTGTTGCAAAAAAAAGAGAAGACCTAGATAATAAATATATTGATTACATAGGAAATTGCATCATATAAACGTTGTCGTGGAATAGTTGCTGTACGTGCTGCGATAGGAATGCATCCTGTATAGCAGTGCATGGACGGGAATTAGTGAAGAATTGATTTGTAATAAGGTAAAAATGGAGGAATGTGTATATAATGACTAATAAGGAAATATATTTTGAAAATATGTTTATGAAATTGACGGCGGTATTGATTGTATTAGTAATGAGTATCCAGTTTTTTTTACATATACAAGAGGCTGATTTTTCTTTTTTTCAGATGCATGCGATCCCTGCAAGTGCTGTGGAATATTGGACGCAAGCTTCAACAACGTCTTCTTTTGAAGAAGCAAAGCAAGCACCGGATGAGGGGTATTCAACGAGTAAGCACTTAGTTGATGGAAATGAAGAAAGCGTATGGGTGCGCTTTCGTTTAGAAGAAAATGATAAAGTGGATGCGGAACGGCTATATGTAGCTCACGAATATTGGCATATCGAGACCGCATATGCCAATATAAAAGGAAGATGGCAAGCCTTGCGTCCTAATGATGAACATATTTATTCGTCTATAACCTTGCCTAAGGATATAGACGATGATCAATACATATATGTTCACTTATCTGGGACTAATATACAAAATGGATTAATATTTTATACAGACAGTACAATTAATTTCATTCGTTTTCAAATCTGGCTTTTTGCATTTCGAACAGCCACTATTTCTATTTTAGCCATATTGCTGATACTTAATATTGTGCTTGCTTTTTATAGCAGGAGGATGGAGTATTCCGTTCATGCGATGCAGTTGATGGCATCGGTAAATACGTTGATGCAGATATCCGGCATACAAAAACTAATATGGGGACAACTTAATTCTTACTCGGGTTATTTTTGGGGATTCATGGTATGTCTCATGGTAATGTTTTTTCAATATAACTACTTTGGAGTTAAATATCTTCATCCTTGGGTTGTTAAACTGTATCAAATACTTATGGCAAGCATGATAGCGATTATGGTTACGGTGAGTTTCGTGCAAATACCTGAAATCATGCTGGGACTGCATTGGGGGGTAATGACCATCTGCATGATTGGAGCTGCCATTGCTATTTATTCATGCAGATATGTAGAGACTGTTTCCAGCATGTTTATTGTCGGCACGATTTTAATGTTTTTCAGCATGTGTCTATATGTTTTGGGATCATTTGATATATTGCCGTGGAATGATTTTACTGCGAATCTAATTTATTTGGCACTTTCCGTTGAGGCAGTGTTGTTTACGTCAGGTATTATACAGCAACTACGTTTTAAAGAAGAGCAAATTCATAAACTGGAAAGAGAAGTTGATACAGATCAGCTTACCAAACTTCATAATAGAAACTATTTTGAAAATATAACGATTCCTAAAATTCAGCAGCATGAGAAGCTGCATCATCAGATATCCTTATTGATGATGGATATTGATTATTTTAAAAATGTCAACGATACATATGGACATAATGAGGGAGATCAACTTTTAAAAGAGTTATCGTTGTTAAGTAAAAATTGCGTGAGGAAAAATGACGATGTTATTCGATGGGGAGGAGAAGAATTTTTACTGGTATTATATGAAATAAACAGTGATCGGGCAATGATAACGGCTGAGAAAATCAGAACAGTGGTAGAAGACCATTCATTTACTTGTGGGAATATTACTGTTAGTATCGGGGTAGCAGAGAAGGATGGTGATGAAATAAAAGATTGGATCAATAGAGCTGATCAAGCATTATATCAAGCCAAGCGAGACGGCAGAAATCAAATAGCGGTTCGGTATCGTCAGGATGTCCTGCTTCAAATTGGATGGAATCCTGATTATCAATGTGCAGATGCGGCGATAAATAAGGAACATCAGGAATTGATAACGAAAATGAATAAATTAATTAGACATTATTTTTCCCATTATGAGGAAAACGTATTTCTGGAAATGTATGATGACCTTATACATTTTACTGTACAGCATTTTCAGGAGGAAGAACATATCCTCTTACGCGTTTCATACCCGGAAGCAGAAAAACATCAGAACTTGCATCAAGATATAGTAAGGCAGACATACCTAATACGAGAGGCTTTTCTTTCTCATAAAAAAACTCCATTTGAAGTCATAAATTTTTTAATCAGCAAGGTCGTTATGGGACATATGATTACAGAGGATGTCAAGTTTTTTAAATACTTAGGACCGAAGTAGCTCATATTAACACTGTTAATATATAATCATTGCATTTTTTAAATTCTTATGCAGTGTACGTTTGGGGGAAAATTATGATAACACATGCAGCTGTTGATTTTCTAATACAAGCAATACAAGCGGATATGCAGCCGGCGCTGGGGGTTACTGAACCAGGTGCGATTGCACTGGCAGCGGCTAAAGCAAAAAGTTATGCCAAAGGACAAATACAGCAGGTTAATGTACTGCTAAATTCCGGCATATATAAAAATGGCTTTACCTGTGGCATTCCCAATTCGGATAAAGTCGGAAATAAGAATGCGGCTGCGTTGGGTGCTGTAGCAGGAAATCCTGAAAAGGGATTAGAGGTATTAGCTGATGTTACACCTGAAGATAATGAAAAAGCACAGCAATTGATAGAGTCCGGAAAAGTATCCGTGAAGGTATGCGAAATTACACCGCATATTTTTATTAAAGCAGAAGTAAAAACACAATCAGATGTTTGTACGGTTACTATTGCGGGAGGACATACGCATATTGTACAGATCACAGTAAATGGTAATACGATATTTGAAATAAGAGAAAAGGAAAAAACAGTAGACCGTGATTCTTCCAAGAAAACAAATATTCATGCATATACACTCGCACAGTTTTATGATTTGATACAGTCGGTGTCTATAGCAAATATTAATTTTATCCAACAGGCATATGATATGAATACAACTTTATTTTATAGCAGCTTAAAAAGTTCAAAGACGATTTTTGCAAAAAGTTTATATACCATGAATCAGACAAAAATCATATCTGAAGATGAATTAGCAACAGCTCAATTATTGTGCAATGCGGCTATTGAGGGAAGAGTGATAGGGTTAGATAAACCGGCTATGAGTATTACCGGATCAGGCGCACACGGAATTATTTGTACGATGCCGTTATATGGTGTTTGCAAAGTGAATGGTATTGCTGCAGATACATTACTGCGTGCGACTGTGTTAAGTTATTTAATTACTATGTATATTAAGGAATATTCAGGAAAATTATCTGCTTTTTGTGGCTGTGCCATTGCCGCCGGAACAGGAATGGCATGTGCTTTGGCTTATTTAAAACAGGGTACCTTGAACGATATAAAGGCAGTTATCAATAATATGGCTGCAAGTATAACCGGCATGATTTGTGATGGAGGAAATCAAGGCTGTACAATGAAAGGAATTGTTGCTGTAGATGCGGCCTTTCGTTCTGTTCGTTTTGCATTGCAGCACGTATATATTGACGATGTCCATGGAATTATTGGCAGGACACCGGAAGAAACTTTGCATAATATGGGACGAATTGCCTCACCGGGAATGATAGAAACAGAAAAAACAATTATTGATATTTTAAAGGAAAAATCAACTGAAAATTAGAGTTGTAGTGTATACTTTTCGGTTTATGATATTTTTTAATAGCAGATGGTATTCGGTTAAACAGGTAGTATCCGCAAAATAAAATGTACCTATTGCGGATACACGGTGTTTGTTATATAAATGGAAGGAGAGAAGAGCATCATAAATTCTGTATATATGCACCCAGTATGCCTGAATCGAGTTCCATATTTTTTATAAAAAGTGTTAGCATTATTAACATTAGAAACATGTACAAAAAATAATGTGTATTTGACAGGTTTCATCATGATTTTTGTAATCTTGTAACTATCTATAATTTTATTGGAGGGTATAGCTAAGTTTCTCATATCAATTATTATTTAATTGGCCTGTGTTCATTGATTATAGCTTAAAAAGATACACAAGGATAAACAAAGTTGTCAGCTGATTTATTGAATTATTTTTAAATAAGTAGTAGTTATCATACGTTTGAAAATGGGTCTGAAGTAATGAATTCATAGGAGGATATCTATATGATAGACGGGATAAGCCATATAACTTTTATTGTCAGAGATCTTACACGTGCAACTAAGTTTTTTGAGAAAGTATTTAACGCGAAGGAGGTTTACTCCAGCGGAGAGAATACTTTTTCAATATCAAGAGAAAAGTTTTTTATGATTGGCGGACAATGGATTGCCATCATGGAAGGACCATCCTTGCCAACGCGCACCTATAACCATATTGCATTTAAAATACAGGAAGAAGATTTTGAAACATACGAATCACGTATATTGGAATTAGGTGTAGATTTTAAACCACCGCGTCCGCGTGTGGCGGGAGAAGGAAGATCATTGTATTTTTATGACTTTGACAATCATTTATTTGAAATACATACAGGAACACTGTCACAGCGATTAGAACGATATAAAATGAAGAGATAAAATTCGTATTTTGAGAGAGCTATACATTTCAATTAAAAACTTTTAGATATAATCGAATCTCGTATAAGAATTAAGGTGTAATATAAAAGTGAAAATTTTATGATAAATCTGTAATTACAAGTATCAAACGCATTTTTTTAAAAACATGGCATACCAGAGAAGAGGAGCAATTCGCTATGAAAATTCTTATTGTAGGGTATTTCACCAAAATAGCAAAGGAAAATATTATACGTTACTTTCCGGCAGATTGGAATGTTGTAATGGTTCCGCCTGGGAAAGGGGTGCTGCAGCATATAAAAGACTGTGATGTAATTATACCGGAGCATATTAGCGTGGACAGTGAATTACTGTCTATGGCGAAAAATTTAAAATTAGTACAGACAGGAGCTGGTTTTGATAATATAAATATCAATGCCTGTACTCACTTTGGTATTTGGGCTGCTAATGCAGCCGGAGTAAATGCACAGGCAGTAGCCGAACATGTAATGGCCATGATGTTGTCTTATTATAAAAATATTCCATTTCTCAATGATTTTATGAAAAACAGAATGGATGAAAAACAATTAGATTATACGGGAAGCGAGTTAAAGGGAAAAACAATTGGAATTATTGGGTTAGGGGCTGTGGGTAAGAAATTAGCCGGTTTTTGTAAGGGTTTTGGAATGAACGTGTTGGCTTATTCTAGAAGCAGTGTTATTGCTTCAGACAGTTTTGTGAAAATGACAAATTTTGATGATCTTATACAGGTATCAGATATCGTGAGTGTACACACCGCACTAAATCAACAAACTAAACATATCATTGATCAGGCAGTATTTAAAAAAATGAAAAAATCAGCTCTTTTTATCAATACCGCTCGCGGTGGAATTGTCAATGAAAAAGACTTGATAGCGGCTTTAAAAAACAAAAATATTTCAGGTGCCTGTCTGGATGTATTTGAATCTGAACCCCTTTCCTTTGACAGTGAACTACGGAATTTCAGTAATGTGATACTCACTCCCCATACCGCAGGTATGCCGGATGGTTTTAAATTCCATAAAAAAAGATATGATTTTTTTATAAATAATATAAAACGAGTGAAGAATGGAGAAGAACCGGAAAATAAACTTAATCAATTAGTTTAGTGATGCAGCAGTACATTCTCATTGCAGAACATTACATTTTTTTTAAGAGTTGTACTTGGGAGTATACTCTGAGTATCTCTCCTTGTTGAATTTCATGGTAAATCTATTTTACCATGAAATTCTATCTCTTTATTTTTCCTAATTTATTTTACAATCAACCGTTGAAATTTCAGGTAATTTATCAATATATTTTGATTGACAAAACACATTGCTTGAACTAGTATAAAAGCATATTACAGACAAAGAGGTCTTGGCGCTGCCGAGGTCTCTTTTTGTTTTGAAAAGAGGTGGTACGAATGCGTTCACAAACCTATTGTTTTGATCGGGATGTTTTATATTGGGAAGTGCTGGTACAGCATCCTGTTATTGAAGCCTACTTTGAGTTTTATAATCCAAGTAACAAACCAATCATCGTTATACCTGATGGGGCATCTGATTTTTTGTTCCTCTACGGGCAGAAACATCCGGCGGTTTATCTGGGGGGAACGGCACTCAAAGGCAGAAACCGCATTATTCCTATAGAGGGAAAAGCGTTCGGTGTTCGCATCCGTCCGGGAATTGTTTTTAATTGCTTTCGCGAGTCTTTGAATAAAATTGTTGATTCAGCTATTTGTCTCAATGATAAGGAACCATTTATCAATTTATTGGAAAAAATGTCTCATACTAAAGAGTTTTCCGAACGAATACATCTATTTAATCACATGCTGCCGATAGGAGACAATGTTCATTTTCATCCTATTACAAAGTTTCTGCTATCACGGTTAAATGAGACAGACGTAGATACTGTGTTGGATGATCTTATCGCGGAAACCGGATACAGCCATGTCCATGTAAATCGTATTTTTAAAGCGGAAACAGGATTATCCTTGAAATTTTTTATTGATACATTACGGATGCAAAAAGCAATTTATCTTATGCGCCACCAAAAAATTAATAATTTGCAGCTTTTTTCTACAGAAATGGGATTTTATGACCAAGCGCATTTTTCAAAAACTTTTAAGTATTATACCTGCTATTCTCCTAAAAAATTCTATAAAACATTCAAATTGTCTTTAATATGATGAATTTTTACAAGAATTGTCTTTGACTTGGTGTTATGATACACAACAAAGGAAAGAGACAATGAAGTCGCCAACCGATTTCATTGTCTCTTTTGATTTTGTGGACTAGGGGGAATCTACAATGTTTAACAATAAATGTAAGCTTATGATATGTGCTTGTTTAACCGTGGTTAGTATTGTTGTTGCCGGTTGCGGTGCTATATCCGGCGGTACTAAAGATTCAGCAAAGGATGCTAAGCTTGTCGATACGATTAAGGCAAGAGGAGAATTGGTTATTGGTACTGCTACAGGATATCCACCATATATTTTTCTTGATACATCTAAACCAGGTACAAACTATGTGGGACTGGATATCGATTTAGCTCAAAAAGTTGCCGATAAACTTGGTGTCAAACTGAAAGTTGAAAATATGACGTTTCAAGCATTGCTTTCTTCTTTGTCAGCGCACAAAATTGATTTAGCTATTGGAGGCATTAATCCGACAGACGAACGAAAGAAAACATTTGATTTTTCCGATGTATATCTCGTATCTCATAATCGTATCATTATCCGTAAAGCGGATGCAGGTAAATACAAAACTCTTACAGATTTTAAAGGACAGACGATTGGTGTACAAAAATCATCCACGCAGGAATCCGTAGCAAAAAATGAAATGCAGGATTGTAAGATTGCTTCTTTAACTCATGTGCCGGATGCAATTTTAGAGTTAACACAAGGTCAAGTTAGCGGTGTTATTGTGGAAGATGTCGTGGGTCAGCAGTATTTGATGATGAATCCAGATCTTGTAATGTTGGATATTACATTCAAGACGGATAAAAAAGAATCAGCTATTTGTGTTAATAAAGGCAATAAAGATTTAATTGCAATTCTTAATGAAGTTATTAAAGAAGAAAAGGCTAATGGGAATATAGATAAGTCACTTCATAAAAATGATGAATTGGCTGTTAGTCTTGCTAAACAGTAAGAGGTGTGAATAATGAATAAAATTATATTTGGAGAAATGAGAGATTTAACTAAAAAACTGGTTTCTATTCCCAGTGTAAATGGCTCTCATGGGGGAGAAGCAGCCATTGCCGATTTCATTTACCAATACATTGCAGATATGCCGTATTTTCGAAACCATGCTGAAGATGTATTTGTCCAAAATCTTCCAAAAGATTCACTTCGGCGTAAAAATGTATTTGCTTTATTACGGGGGACAAAAGGGGAAAGTCGTAAGACACTGATTTTTCATGGACATATAGATACCGTTGGTGTGGATGATTTAGGTGTACTTAAAGATGCTGCATTTGATTGTGATCGTTTGGCTGAGGAAATGAAAAAACTGCCTCAGGAGACAGAGGTCCGACATGATCTTGAATCGGGAGATTATCTGTTTGGCCGCGGTGCGTCCGATATGAAAAGCGGTGACGCTGTTTTCCTTATTTTGCTGAAACATCTCAGTCTTCAGCCGGAACAGATAGATGGGAATATCTTGTTTATGTTTAACCCTGTGGAAGAAAATCATCATACCGGTATTCTTACAGCATTGCAAAAATTAGTGGATTTACGTGATCAAGAAGGATTAGATTATATATTTGCCATCAATAATGATTATATTTGTCCAGCTTATACCGGGGATACAACACGTTATATTTATACGGGAGCTATGGGAAAAATATTGCCGAGTTTTTATGTGCTCGGCAAGGAAACGCATGTAGGACAATGCTATGAAGGCATCAGCGCAGCTGATATAGCTGCCCGTATTGTTCAAGCTATCGACTTAAATCCTGCCTTATGCGATACCTATGACGGTGAGTGTTCATTGCCGCCGGTTGTACTAAAGATGAAAGATCTTAAGCCGCGATATGATGTTCAAACTATTCGTGAAGCTTTGGTCTACTTTAGTTATATGGTAGAGAATGATGATATGGGCAATATTTTATCTAAACTTAAAAATATTGCCCGGCAAACGTTGGCAGAAGTACTGCAGCAGCAAGAGGAAAAAGCAAATGCGTACTCTAAAATTTCCGGGATTTTCCATAGTGAACTGAAATTTGAAGGACACGTATATTTATTTGAAGAACTTATGCAGGAGGCCTTACGACAAGGAATTTCGGATATGCCGCAGATACTCGAGGATATTGCAGTTAGAGAACAGGAAACGGGGAGTGACGCTCGTGAAATTTCTCTTATGGCAGTGCGTGAATTGTGCCGGCGTCTTAATGTAAGTGCTCCGGCTGTGGTTATCTTTCTCTCGCCGCCTTATCTGCCGCATAATACACTTCACAGTAACAATACAGAGGAATTAGAATTGATGGAAGGAATCGGAGATATAGCTGCCTCCATAGGGAAAGAAACAGGAGAAACATTCGAAGTGCTTCATTTTTTTCCAAGTTTGAGTGACAGCAGTTATCTGAAAATTGATGACCGTCAAGAATCGGTAAATGAACTTATCCATAATTTTCCACTCTATAACAGACTATTTCCTGTACCAACAAATATGATACAGAAGTTATCCATTCCAAGCATTAATTATGGTTGTTTTGGAAAAGATGCGCATAGAAAGACAGAACGAGTGTACATGCCCTATAGTTTTGGAGTTTTACCAAGACTGATTATGCAGACTATACATAAATATTTATGATTAAGGAGCGATTAAAATGGCAAGTTTATACGAAAGAGCATGCAAAGTGATTCCACCGGTAGGTACGGCACGATATACAACCCTTGGTGTGGTTAAAGGGGAAGGATCATATCTGTACACAGACGGTGGGCGTAAACTACTGGATTTCGTTATGGGAATCGGGGCCAACAATGTCGGGCACAATCATCCGCTTGTTGTAGAAGCAGCTCGTAAACAAATGGAAAATCTGGTTCATGCCGGGCACAATGTAGTGTACTATGAATCCTATGTTGCTCTTGCTGAAGAAATCACCAAAGCCGTAGGCGGAGATTCCATGATATACTTCAGTAACAGCGGCAGTGAAGCGAATGACGGAGCTATCAAGCTTGCCAAATATGCGACAGAACGACCGGCAATCATTACCTTTATCAATGCGTTCCATGGACGTACAGTGGGTGCGATGGCGTTAACGGCATCAAATTCGGCATACCGCAAGCATTATGAAGGACTTATGCCAAGCGTTTACTACGCCCGCTATCCGGATCTTTATCATAGCCCCGTACCTGTAAAGGACGGCAAGTGCCCGGAATTTTTCATGGAACAATTTACGACTATGTTTGATACGATCGTAGATCCGTATTCTGTGGCCGGCATCATCATGGAACCGGAACAAGGAGAAGGGGGTTACATTGTACCGCCAAAGGAATTTGTTCAATTTATGCGAGATATGTGTGATAAATACGGCATTATGCTTATTTTTGATGAAGTCCAATGCGGCAACGGTCGGACGGGAAAACTGTATTGTCAAGAGCATTTTGGTGTTCGGCCGGATTTCTTTTCTACAGCCAAGGGAATTGGTGCAGGATTCCCGCTTAGTGCCGTTATTGGCAAAACGTCAGTTATGGAAAAATGGTTGCCGGGTGCGCATGGCGGCACCTTCGGCGGGAATCCTGTTTCCTGTGCAGCAGGACTGGCATCGCTCCGGATTCTTCAGAACGGCGGCATTGAAAATGCTGCTAAAATGGGTGCTTATTTTAAAGATCAACTGCTGCAATTGCAGAAAAAATATCCTGTTATTGGCGATGTACGCGGCCTTGGACTAATGTTGGCTGTTGAAATGGTGAAGGATGGAAGACAACCTGATACAGAATTGACGGTCAAGCTTATTGACACGGCACTTGACAAGGGACTGCTGCTTATCAGTTGTGGTACACATCATAATGCGATTCGTTTTATTCCGCCATGTACTGTCAAAAAAAAGGAAATAGATGAAGCTATTGCGATTCTGGACAGTTCATTCAAGGTATGTCTGACTGGTAGAACAAGTATAATAGCATAATCGTTTTACTAAAAGCAACGGCGCTTTCAAGCCCAAAAGGGCCTAAGAGCGTCGTTTATTTATTTATCCGTAGAAAGGAGCAGCGTATTATGGATGTTATATTGAATACGGCCATCAAATACGGCGACATATTTATTATGGGGACAAAAATTACAATATTTACATCGCTCATTGCCACATTTGTGGGATTGCTGCTGGGTATCCTGCTGGCTTTGTTCAAGATGAATATTTTTAAGATCCCGCCGTTGTATTGGCTTACAGTCGTTTATGTGGAAATTATCCGAGGGACACCGCTTTTAGTACAAATTGCGCTGGCTTTCTTCGGACTGCCGCTGCTGGGGATTCAGTTCCCATCTGTGGAATTTATGGGGGTTGAAGTTGACCGCATGTTTGCCGGTATATTCGCACTCACGATCAACATGTCGGCATATGCCTGCGAAATTATCCGTTCCGGTGTGCAATCCATCGACAGCGGACAGATGGAAGCGGCCAAGTCATTGGGGTTCAGCAGCTGGCATGCCATGGAGAAGATTGTGCTGCCACAGGCACTGAAAAATTTACTACCGGTTTTAGGCAACGAATTTATTGTCATGGTGAAAGCATCTTCGCAGGTTTCCGTTATTGGCCTCGCCGATCTCATGTTTTCTGCAACGACGGTGCAGGGGATCAGCTTTCAGCCGTTCCCGCCGCTTGTTATTGTTGCCGTTGTCTACTTGATAATGACGCTTATCATTTCGGCGTTAGTTCGTATGATGGAAGTAAATCTGAATAAAAGCAACAGTAAATAGAAATCGTGCAGATGGCTGTTTTTGATTGTTATTTATGTTTAAGGGGGGGATTCATGTGTTATGCAGTAAAAAGAAGATGAAGAGTATTCTATGTACGCTGTTGGCCGGACTTACGTTACTGGCTGCCGGATGCGGCAGTAGTGCGACACAGTCGACCGGTGGCGATACCAAAAAGGTACCGTCAGCGCTGGAGCAAATCAAGCAAAAGGGAGAAATCACCGTAGCTATTGAAACTAATTATCCACCGTATGATTTCGTCGATACATCGCAGTCAGGTAAAGTAATGACAGGCATCGACGTGGCACTTTCCAAAAAGATTGGGGAAAAACTGGGCGTCAAGGTGAAAATGGTCGACAGCAATTTTACAGCGCTCCTAGCTTCCGTCAGCAGCAACAAGGTTGATTTGGGCATGTCCGGTATGACGGCAACGGAAGAACGCGCTAAAACTATGGATTTCTCCGATCCATATATCAATTCAAAATATGTCGTTATTATTCGCAAGTCTGATGCAGGTAAATTTACGACGCTGGAATCCTTTGATGCTTCCACTAAGATGGGAGTAGAAAAATCTTCGACAGCTATTCCTGTTGTAACGGCCGATATGCCTAATACTAAACAGGTCGTCCTCGACCAGATTCCCGATTTGCTTATGGAATTGAAACAGCATAAACTCGATGGTTTTGCTGTAGATGAAGTTATCGCGCAGCAGTATCTTATTACTAATCCGGATGTTATGGTGGCGTCTGTTCAGTTCAAAAGCCCGAAAGCAAAAATGGATACGATTGTCAGTGCAGGCAAAGAACGTGATAATGCCGAATTAATGAAAGTTGTCAACGAAGTAATCAAGGAAGCTCGCGATAGCGGCGAAGTGCAGCAATGGATCAAGAAATACAGCGAACTAGCTGTTGATAATGCGAAAAGTTGATGATTAGTAGTTCAGTAGTTAGTATGTTAGTTATGGGGGGAGTATGATGGATGCAAAAAGGATAGGGATTCTGGCAGCCGTACTAGTTGCTGCGGCACCCTGTGTACTGGCTGCCGGAACAGATACTGCGTACTCCACGTCAGATATGGGGTGGCTTGTCTTGGCGGTATTTCTGGCTTTTGTACTGCAACCTGGTTTTGCCATGCTGGAATCAGGATTGGTCCGTACAAAAAATGCTGCTGATATTATGACCCGGATATTTATGAATTTGAGCTTATCCACACTGTTGTTCTGGATAATTGGATTCAGCTTTCTTTTCGGGCGGGATATTACGGGAATTCTCGGAGTTCCCGATCTGTTTGCTGCTGTCTATACGTTGGGATACAGAAACGAATTTGATACATTGTTGTTTTTGCTGTTTCAGACAATGCTTTGTGCGGCAGTCGTGGCCATCATATTTGGAGCCATGGCGGAACGGACAAAATTTTCGGCATTTTGTTTATGCAGCATAGGTATGAGTGCCATTGTGTATCCAATAGCTGGGCACTGGATATGGGGGGACGGCGGCTGGCTTGCTTCGCTCGGTTTTCATGATTTTGCGGGGGGTGCGGCCATTCACTGTCTTGGCGGAATTGCGGCTTTTATCGGATGCAAGATGGTTGGTCCCCGTATCGGAAAATATAATCTGGATCGCACGTCCAACGCTATACGTGGTCATAACTTGGCATTATCCGTGCAAGGCATGTTTCTTCTTTGGCTTGGTTGGTTCGGCATTGCCTGCGGTTCCTTTCTCGTTCGGCCCGGCGATGAAACGATTGGGACTGTCCTGTTTAATTTAAATCTGGCAGCGACGACCAGCATCGCAACGACGCTGTTTGTTACATGGGCCCGTTATGGCAAACCGGACCTTTCCATGATACTGAACGGCGGGATTGCTGGTATTGCTGCCATTTCTTCCGGTTGCGACCTCGTATCACCGTTCGGGGCATTGACCATGGGTATCCTTTCCGGAGTCGTTGTCGTATTCTCGATAGAGTTTGTGGATAGGAAACTGCGGGCCGATGACCCAACCGGTGCTGTTTCGGCAAATGGCGTCTGTGGTGTTCTTGGTTGTATCCTTACCGGGATACTGTCACAGGAGGGCGGCGTTTTTTATACGGGAAATACGACGTTTCTTTTGACACAGTTAGGCGGCATAACCAGTATTCTGTTTTACGGAGCGATCTTGAGTACCACTCTATTCTATGTTATTTCCCGGGTCACCGGACTGCGTGTCGGGCAGGATGAGGAAGTTGCCGGATTGGATTTTTGGGAGCATGGATTGGCAGGTATATATGCGGATTCAGCGCCGGTCCTTGATCCATTGGCAGATACAAGGATTTCCGAAGATTCTATACCTACACTACAGGGCATGAAATTGGGCTGGCAGGTGCAGCAACAATGCCGTACGGATAAAATCAATATAGACGACGCGGTTTCAGTGGAACATCTTCCGGCGGATCCAGAAATGCGTAGAAGTCCAAAAATGACACATGTTGTTATTATTACATCGGAATTGCGCTTTGAAGCATTGAAGGATGCGCTGGAGAAAGTCGGCATTACAGGAATGACGGTAACACGGGTACTTGGGTTCGGGCTGCAGAAGGGGCATACAGATGTGTACCGTGGATCCAAGGTCAAATCACGCCTTCTGCCCAAGGTAAAAATCGAACTTATCGTTTCTGCTATCCCAACAGCGACCATTGTAGACGTAACTAAGAAAATACTCTATACGGGTCGGTATGGGGACGGAAAAATATTTATATATGACGTGGAAAATGTCATCAAAATTCGTACCGGTGAAGAGGGATATAATGCGCTTCAAGACTATCCGATATCGTAGACGGCTGAGGTGAATAAAATGAGTGTATTTAAAATCAAGAATCTGGAAAAGAAATTTGGGAATAACGAAGTTCTGAAAGATATCAACATGGAAATAGCAGAAGGAGAGGTCGTCGTTATCATCGGCCCGTCCGGATCCGGGAAAAGTACGTTTCTTCGCTGCCTGAATCTGTTGGAAATCCCAACAAACGGCGAACTCTATTACGAAAATACATTGATCGATAAAAAGACGGATGCCCGTAAGTTGCGGCAAGAGGTCGGTATGGTGTTCCAGCGCTTTAACTTGTTTCCCATGTTTACGGTGTTAAAAAACGTGATGTATGCGCCGGTGGAAATCAAACATGTTCCCAAAAAAGAAGCGAAAGAAACGGCGATAGAGTTGCTGGAAAAGGTAGGGTTGGCCGATTTTGCCCAGGCGTACCCGGCGACATTGTCTGGCGGGCAACAGCAACGTGTAGCAATTGCCAGAGCACTGGCAATGCAGCCGAATATGCTTCTTTTCGACGAACCGACATCGGCTTTGGATCCGGAACTTGTCAACGACGTACTTTCCGTCATGAAGGATTTGGCGAAGGCGGGCATGACGATGGCTGTTGTTACCCATGAAATGGGATTCGCTCGCGATGTGGCAGACAGGGTTATCTTTATGGATAAAGGATATATCATTGAAGAAGGGAAACCGGCCGATATTTTTTCCAATCCAAAAAATGAACGTACGAAGGTGTTTCTACAGCGCGTTCTTTCATCGTGATCGGACGACTTATTTCGGAAAGCAAAAGTCCCAGATGAAAAAGGATAATAGATGATTATCTATATGATGTGGTATATCATTGTCATGGGGGAAAAGTATGGGAAATCAATTAGCAGGGAAAAAAGCGCTTATCACAGGCGGCGGCAGTGGCATAGGGAGGGCCATTGCCGCTGCCTTTAGCGCAGCAGGTGCCATTGTTGCTATTCTAGGACGGAGCGAAAAAGTCATAGAAGCAGCCGCTGCATTGGGTGATACCGTTTATCCGTATCAGGCAGATATCGTAGATGCCGCATCGATTCGGAAGGCAATAGCAAAAATTGGACAAGATATGGGCCCCGTTGATATCTTGGTCAATAATGCCGGTATGTCCCACCTTTGCCGGTTTTTAGACTTATCAAGCGAATTAATCGAACAACATTACAGGACGAATGTATTGGGAGCCGTCTATTGTACGCAGCTTGTTCTTCCTTATATGATGAGGCAGCACTTTGGCAGAATCATCAACATGTCCTCTGTGACCGGCCCGTTTGTGGCAGATCCCGGTGATTGTGCCTATGCCATGACGAAAGCGGCAATCATTGGATTTACAAAGTCATTGGCAGTGGAGTTTGCATCGTATAATATTACGGTTAATGCTATTTGTCCGGGATATATTCAGTCGGACATGAGTCGGAACAGCGCAGAAGTTTCACGGTCTGGAAAACTGCAGAACGTCTTGGATGCGGTTGCGGACGGTGTTCCTTTGAAACGATTGGGAACGCCGCAAGACGTGGCAAGTTTGACGGCATATTTGGCAAGTGATGGTGCCGCCTACATTACGGGACAGACCGTTATTATTGATGGGGGGAACAGTATTTCTGAAACGACAGTTATGGGACTGCGAGAGTAATGGATGGGATAAAATATACGACAGTATTCAGTAGAACTGTTGCAGTAATATACAGTTACACGAATGCGGCTTGGAATAGTAATAATTTCCAAGCCGCATTCGTGTAGTGTTATGATGTATTTGTATAAAACACAAATAATTTGGTTATTCTTTTACTTTAATATTCCAGAAGCAAATACCATAAAATAAATCGCATTTTTCAACATTTTTGGTCATGGCATATACATATGAATAGTCTGCGAAACTGATGGCAAGAGCTTTATCGTTGGCGTATTTCTGCATTGTCGATTTCCAAAAATCGGAGGCGGCCTGTGTATCTTTTTTTGCATTCAATTCATCAAACATCTGATTTAATCCGGCGTCATCTGTAAATCCTGCGTTTGTATTACTGGTTAAATACATAATGGAAGCCGGATTTGATGCGAGCGGATAATTTGTTACGTAACAATCGTATGCACTGGGATCCGTCAGTTTATCAAGCATAGTTGCCCAATCGTATACTAATAATTGTGTTTTGAAACCGGACGCTTCCAATTCCTGTTGTAAAATCAAAGCACCATTATAAAATTCAGGATATGCCTGTGATGTAATGATTCGTACCGGACTTCCGTCATAGCTGGCTTGGGTAAGCATTTCCTTTGCTTTAGCCGGATCCTTTGTCAAACTAGTAGGAGTATCCGTATACCAGGTTTTTTGTGCTTTGCTGAAATATCCGGCATTTGCATTAAATAAATCTTTATCCGGTAATGCGCCGGCCATAATTTCGTTGACATCGATAGAATATCCAATAGCTTTACGAATCAACTCGTTGGTCAATATGCCTTGTTTTTTGTTCATAATTAAATTTAAGGTATTACTGTTTTCCAATTTAACTTGTAAATTCTGATTATCTTTTGCTCTTTTGTAATCATCTGCAGCAATCATGGCAGCAATATCATATTGCCCCGTTTCTACACCGGCAAGGCGTGTGGCCGGATCCGTTACAAAATTAACGAATAAATCTTTATATGTTGCAGTTTTATCACCCCAAGAACCGCTCGTTTCCTTAGAACATGGTTGATATCCAGCAAATTTTTCTAAATGAACATATTGATTTTTGTTCCACTCTACAAATTTCAGAGGACCGGTCCCGATATATTGTTTTACGTTGCCATTACCGGCTTCATCAACAACAGATTTCGGCATAATGGCTGCAAATTTACTGTAATTGGCTAATATATACGGTAATAGTACGACAGGTTGCTGTAATTTTATTTTTACTGTATAATCGTCCACTTTTTCGAATTTTTCGTTATGTTTAATAGATTTTGAAGTTATTCCAGAACGTGCAATCCAGCGATTCAATGATGCACAAACATCATCGGCCTTCATTTCCTGCCCATTATGAAACATTACTCCCTTTCGCAGATAAAAGGTGTATTCCGTATGATCGGCATTAGATTCATATTTTTCGCAGAGTACAGGTTTAGGTTCGAAATTTGCATCTAAATCAAACAAGCCTTCATATATACCCCTGCCAAGCTCTCTTGTGGCAGTAGCTCCGGTTGTATGAGGATCCAGCGTGTTTGGTTCAGCAGGATACGCAATTTGTACGGTTTGCTTGTAATTACCCGTATTTTCTGCAGGGTCGCTGCTTCCACATCCTGTTAGAGAAAAAATACAGATGGTTGTGAGAATACCAATCAGAGATAGTTTGTTTTTCCATGATTTCATAAAAACACTCCCTTTAGAATTAAGAATAGCAGTACAATAGTATAATTAAATGACTGGTTCGTAGAACGTAGTTCCTTTTGTTTTGATATATGTTTTTATTATAGGCATGACATTGCGGATGTAATCATCAGTCGAGATTTTTTTTGTTGTATCGTTTCCTGTATGGGTTGCTATCCAGCCGAAACGTACAATTTTTCGTAAAACAATAAACGTAGGAATCATATCTAAGTCTTCATCTGAAAATGAATGGAATTTTTTGTATCCGCGGAGCCAGGCAGGTAATAAAACTGTTGCGATGCTTTTTGCGTCATATGTAAGAAGTGACATTGCTAAGTCCAAGAGATACCAGCCATAGCCGCAATCATCGAAATCTATCAGATATACGGTATCTTCTTGTATCAATATATTATATATGTTGAGATCAGAATGGATCAGTCCATAACGATCCGGTGTTTTTCCATACTTTTCCAATTTTTTTTTAATGAGCCAGATGGCTTGCCTGCAATAACCACGCTGCTCCACAGAAAGTGCTGCTAATAATGACCAGTCACCCCAACGAGCTGTTGAGCCAAAAAAATCTTCAAAATTCCAAGTAAAACAAGTAAGTGTTCTAGATGCCTGCCAATGTTGTACATGCAAGTGAAGTTTTGCCGCGATTTCTCCGATTGATTCCATCGCATGACAAAGTGAAATGCCTGAAAGGTTGTATACCGTATGACCATTTAAAAAAGAAAACATGATACATATATATTGCTCCACATACGTGAAAAAAGAACCATTTTTAGTAGTAATGACATCGGCCATCGGAATATCAGTATCGATATTTAATTGATGAATCCATATCAGCTGACTTCTTAGTTCGTCTTTTGTGTGATAAGAAGGCCTGCATACCCGCAATACTGTTTTATTTCCATTACCGTCAGTAATAAGCCATGTGTAATTTTCGGAATATTTAAGCAGCGTTACTACAAGTGGTGCCGGTAGGTCATAATAAAATGGTAATTTATTTTCCAGTAATTTTTTGATCTTACAGGTTTGTTTATTCATAATATACCCTTCTATTCTTTTTGATACATGGTATTACCGGATAAATATGTAGCTTCAACTTGTATATCTTTAATAGCAAAGGGCTCTACAGTATAGGGATTGTCAGATAATATGACGAAATCGGCAAATTTTCCGTTTTCTAATGTTCCTTTAATATTTTCTTCAAAGGAGGCATACGCTGCATTTTTTGTGTACATGCATAACGCTTCGTATACACTGACACGTTCTTCGGGACGCCAACCGCCTTTGGGATGTCCATCGGCTGCTTGGCGATTTACGATGGAAAAAATTCCCCATAATGGTGAGTACGATTCAACCGGCAAGTCGGAACTCCCTGTTAATGTTAATCCGTTTTTTATATATGTTTTCCAAGGATATGACCAGGTAATCCTTTCCGGTCCTAAACGGTCAATCGACCAATCAATATTTTTGTTGGACATAAAAGCGGGTTGTATATCTAATATTGGATTTAACTTTTTCAAGCGTTCTAATAAATCCATGTTGCAGCACATTGCATGAATAATACGAAATCGCTGGTCTGGTTTGGGATTGGCTTTATAGATGGTTTCTAAGGATGTTAAAGCATAATCCAATCCTTTATCACCAATAGCATGGATACCGATTTGGAGGTCCATATCATATGCTTTTTGACATAAATTTATCATTTCTTGTTGTGTATGATTTAGAACACCGGTATTTTTAGGATCATCACTATATGGTTCAAACAATGCTGCATCACGAGAACCGAGAGAACCGTCGCTATAAATTTTATAGAATCCATATTTGACCTTATCATTGCCAAATCCTGTTTTGATTCCCAATGTGGGATATTCATCGAACGAAACGTATACACGCAAAGGCAGACGATTTTCCTTGTCCAAATCCTGGTAAATTTTAATATATTCTTCCGCATCACAACTTTTTCCTTGAATTGGATGGGCTCCTGTTAATCCTGCTGCAGATAAAAGTTTACAGGCTTTCGCCATCGCGTCTTTTACAGAATCATATGTCGGATAGGGGCGAGGAATTTTATTCAATACGGGAGAAGCTCCGCTTTCACGTAATATTCCACTATATTCACCGCTGGAATTTTTTTGAAGCGTATCTGCCGGTTCCCCATTGTGGCCTGTGTTAGCTATTTTTAAAGCTAAAGAATTAGCGATAAAAATATGCATACAATAACGACTGATCAAAATAGGATGTAGGGTGCTTATTGAATCTAAATCTTTTTTTGTAGGTAGAATAGGAATATCAAATATTTCGTGATCAAATCCGGTACCGCGAATCCATGTACCAGGCGGCGTTTCTTTTACTTTGCAGCGCAATCGAGCTTGCACTTCAGTTATACTAGTGCAGCCTCGTAAGTCGACATTAGATAATGATTCAGCAAAATGTAATAAATGCATGTGTGCGTCGATAAAACCAGGGAATACAATTTTTCCGTTCAAATTGATTTTTTCTGATGCATCAATATTCAAAATCTGCTCATTTGTTCCAACGGCTGCGATTTTACCGTCACGTACGGCAAAAGCTTGACATTGACTTGTTTCTGAAGTCATGGTGTAAATTGTTCCGTTATAAAAAATTTTGTCGGCAAACATAGTAAAATCTCCTTTTTAATAAAAATCAAACGGACAACGATGTCTTTATGACATCGTTGTCCGTTTGATTGTATTATATGAGGGGACCGAAAAAAAATATTGTAAATATTAGACATTATGTATTATTTGATAGAGATATCTGAAAAAAAAGATCCGGGTGTTCGACAGGTAAATTGTTTAAAGTTATGATTGAAATGAGATTGGTCATAAAATCCTAAATTGTCGGCGAGTTCTGTCATATTTTGTGTTTTGTCAGTTTTAAGTAAATAAATAGCCGTTTGTATACGCAGAACGTTATTAAAAAATTTAATAGATAAACCTGTATTATTTTTGAAAATTCGGCTGACTTGGCGATGGCTGTAGCAGCTATGTTTTATAATTTCGTTTATATTTGTCCGCAGACCTTTTTCTTGAATTTCACTTATAATATAATTAACCAAAGGATGCAGGGTGCATGTGTCATTCTGGAATTGTTGATTAAAAAGTTGTATTCGTTCTTCAAAACTAGTGGAATGCCGCAATTTATTTAATATGGTATCAAAAGGATGACAATTCGTTATTTCATAATTAGAATCAATAATCTCATCCAAAGATTTTTTGAATCGATTTGGGATTAAAATAGGTTTAAATCGGACACCGAAACATTTTCCTGTGATAGGTATTTTCAATTCTCTTCCAATAAGAGATGTTCCGGCAATGTATACCGCAGGATTAGTATCATTATAGAAAAAATGAATTTCAGAGCAGCAATCTGGAATAGTAATGATAGTTTTTTTGTTGACATTATTAATTTCAAAATAAGATTCAACCGGTGGGCAATGTGATAGAATTTCTTTATAATATACATCTTTACTGAAATAATATGTTTGAGTATACATGGCGCAGCCTCCCTTCAAACAAAGAAGTCTTGGCAATTTTGCCAAGACTTCTTTGTCATTATCCTTTTAAATTAATAACATAACACTATAAATTATATGTATTTTAAAATTCTTTTTACATATTGTCAAGATATTGTATTCGTGTGTGTGAATTAAAATATTTTCAATATAGTTTACATTGGATGAAAGGCGGAAAATAAACGTATCCGTGTTTTTTTTATCAAAATTCAAGAATGAGGGAACCGGTAGCTGATGATATAGTATTATGAAGTATTAAGGAAGTATTAAGGGATAAGTATGTTAATGAAAAAACAAATAATAAAGTCCGATTTTTACAATTTTTCTGTGTAAATACATGCTATTATACTTAAAACAAACAGGATAAAAATAAAAAGAAGCAATGATGACTTCTGGTTATTTTTATCCTGATTTTTGCATTTTATGGTGGGAGGGTAGTTGTATGATAATGGCAGATAGTATATTTTATAATGGAGAGATTCATACGATGGTTAATGAAACGGATGTATGTCATGCAATGGCGGTCTATGATGGCAAAATTATTGCAACTGGAAGTACCGAGCAAATTTGTGCCATAAAAGCAAAAAAAAGCATTGATTTACAAGGAAAAAATGTTTTTCCTGGTTTTACGGATACACACCAGCATTTGGCAATGTATGCTAAATCTTTATTAAATGTACAGATTAGTGGTTGTAAAAGTTTGCAGGAACTGCAGGGAAAAATTAAAAAGAGGGCAGCAGAGACTCCGCCGGGAACATGGATTATTGGCAGGGGGTTTGATCATGAATTATTTGATCCACCAATTATGCCGGTTAGGGAAGCGTTAGATGCGGCTGCAAATGATCATCCCATTTTGATTACTCGTTATTGTGGACATATAAGTGTTGCCAATAGTTTAGCGCTTCAATTGGCGAAGGTCGGGACGCATGGAGAAGCGCCGGGAACGTTAGACCATGATGAGTGTGGAAGGCTTAACGGTATTTTGCGTGAATCTGCCGCAACGGCCGCTATTACTGCAATGATTCCCGAGGTTGATCTTAATACGTTTAAAAATATGCTTGCTAAAGCTTGTTTCCAACATGCGGCAGTAGGAATAACAAGTATTCACACCGTCGGAGTCCATGAACATGGGAAAGAATATATTGGAATATATCAAGAACTAGAAGAAGAAGGCAGATTACCGATACGTATTAATGTTTCATCTGATCAATATCTTGATATAGGAATTCATACAGGGTTTGGTAATGAAAAAATAAAGCTTGGTTATTATAAAGCGTTTGCTGATGGATCTCTCGGATCCAGAAATGCTGCGTTGTTTGAAGACTATAGCGATAATCCAGGGAATAAAGGAATATTAAATCATACGCAAGATGAATTGAATGCTATGTGTCGAAAAGCATACGAACAAGGTATGCAACTAGGTATTCATGCTATTGGTGATAAAGGTATTGATTTGGCATTAAATGCATTTGCTTATGCTTGTGCAGAACATCCAAGGGAAAATTCACGATTTAGACTTATTCATGCAATGTGCTGCAATGAAAGACTTTTAAAAAAAATGAAGGATTTGAAAGTAATTGTTGATATTCAACCACCATTTATTTCTAATACCAATATTGATTGGTCGATTGATCGATTAGGACCTGGGCGTATTCAATGGGCGTATCCTTGGAAAACGTATATTAATAATGGCCTTGTTCTTACGGGGGGATCTGATTCACCTGTGGAGATATTTGATCCTCTATGGGGAATATTTTCCATTGTAAATCGTCAAGCGGCAGATGGACATCCTGCAGGTGGATTTCAACCTCAAGAGAGGGTAAGTGTATATGAGGCCTTGTGTATGTATACAAAAAATGCTGCATATGCTTCTTTTGAAGAACATGTTAAGGGAACTCTGGAATGTGGAAAGTTTGCAGATTTTGTAATATTATCGAATAATCCCTATACTGTAGAGCCTTTTGCTATTAAGGATATACAAGTTGAACAGACGTATGTAAATGGGGAAAATGTGTATTATGCACTGGCAGCGGGTAATGTCTAAAAAATACAATTATTTTTTTTATCAAAATTATATAATTGAAAAAAACAAATAAGACAATGATGTCGGTATCATCATTGTCTTATTTGTTTTTTATATTTGATTAATTTTTTAAAAGGAGTGAAGTGGAATGAAATTTGATGATTATAAAGAATATTTAAGTCCTGCATTAGCAAAAGCTACTGATTTGGTTATTGAAAAAGGCGAAGGTTGTTATGTAACAACTACTGAGGGCGAAAAATATCTTGATTTTGTTCAAGGGATAGCAGTCAATGCGCTGGGACATTGTTATCCCCCCATCGTAGAAGCTATCAAAAAACAATGTAGCACATTAATTAATGGTTCATTCAATATGATGAATTTTCCTTCCACGTTAGAACTTGCAAAGAAAATAGCTTCTGTTACACCCGGAAATTTAAATTCTGTATTCTTTTCGAATGGTGGGGCAGAAGCAACCGATGGCGCTTTAAAATTAGCCAGAGTCTATACGAAAAGAACGAGCATTATAGCTTTTAAAGGTTCTTTTCATGGCAGAACAATAGGGGCTACCACAGTAACTGGATCTAATTCCAAATACCGTAAGTATTGCGAACCCTTAATGGGAGGTGTTTATTTTACTCCCTATCCAACCCGGGATTTGTGTCCTCATGGATACGATGAAGTACAAAGAGGAAGATTTTGTTTAAAAGAATTGGAAAATACATTGACCTATTTGGTTGCACCTGAAACGGTAGCCGCTATTATTATGGAACCGGTACAAGGAGAAGGCGGTTACGTTGTTCCCACTCAAGAATTTGTTCAAGGGGTTCGGGATATTTGCACAAAATATGGTATTTTACTTATTTTCGATGAAATTCAAGCAGGATATGGTCGAACCGGAAAAATGTTTGCTGGAGAAAATTTTGATATTATACCTGATATTATGACAGTTGGGAAAGCTATTGCTGGGGGACTGCCGATGAGTGCTGTTATTTCTACTCCGGAAATCATGGCGGAATGGCATGCGGGCATGCATGGAACAACTTTTGGGGGAAATCCTGTTTGTGCCGCTGCAGGGTGTGAAGTATTGAATCAATTTGAAGAGCTTCATATTTTGGATAATGTTAATAAAATGGGGTCCTATTTAAAAAAACAGCTTATAGAACTAAAAAACACGTATCCGATTATATATGATGTGAGAGGATTAGGATTAATGATTGCGTGCGAATTCAGCTATGCAGATGGTACCCCGGCTGGAGATGCCTGTAAAAAAGTCCAGAAATTGTGTTTGGAAAATCACCTGCTGACTTTATCCTGCGGTGTTGCAGGAAATGGAATCCGCTTCGCGGCTCCGTTAAATGTAACACAGGATATTCTTGATAAAGGACTTGAAATTTTCGGCAAGGCGGTTGCAGAGGTTCAAGCGGAATTATAAATTTAAATGGTCCGTCTGTAGTGAAGGAGAGATTGCAATGAGCAGAGGTCCTCAACATAAAACCGTTATTTATATGATAATGACAGGCGTATTAGCAGTATCTATATTGTCAGGATGCGGAAAACATGCTGATATTGCTCACGATGCCAGCTATAAGCAAACTGTTCAAGTCGCGTATTCTGCAGAGCCGAACACGTTTGACCCACATACAACGGGTGCCACTGCGTCGCGTGAATTAGGCCGTGATATTTATGAAGGGCTATTTGATTTGGATGAAAATTTTGAACCCAAGCCAGTACTTTGTGAAAAATATGAGTCCAATCCCAGTCATACAGAATACACCTTTTATCTGAGAAAAGGGATAAAATTCCATAATGGACAAGAAATGAAGGCCGATGATGTTTGCGCATCGCTGAATCGCTGGATTGCCCGTTCCGGAATTACATCCAAATCCATTAAACAGGGCGAAAAATTTGAAAAAGCAGATGAGTATACCGTAAAAATAAAACTGCAGCAGCCCGTTGTATTATTGCCGTATATATTAGCGAATTACAGTAAATTTGCCGCTATTATGCCCAAATCTGTCGTTGATGAAGCAGGAAATGGTAATGTGAAGCAATATATTGGGACAGGACCTCTGAAATTTGTAGAGTGGAACAAAAATCAATTTGTTCATTTAGAAAAATTTGATGAATATCAGCCATGTTCACAGGAAATAAGTGGATCATGGGGGGATAAACCGGTTGCCTATAAGGATATTTATATTAATTTTGTTCCCGATCCGGAAACCAGATTGGCCGGAGTGGAAACGGACGAGTATGACATGGCGGCGCAAATTGCACCTGATGATTATCAACGGGCTAAAGAAAATAAAGATATCAAGGTTATCTTAGAAAACAGCAATACCCTCAATCTCATTATGAATAAAAAACAAGGTTTGTTGAGTAATAAAAAGATTCGGCAGGCCTTGGGGTATGCTGTTAATGTTGATGAAATTATGGCGGGGGCTTTACCAGATAAGGAATTATATAATGCAAATACGGGGTATTTTAGCAAAGCGCAAAAAGATTGGTATACAGATACACCTACTACTATACAAACAAATTTGGAAAAAGCTAAATCTTTGCTGAATGAAGCGGGGTATGATGGAACACCGATACGGATTATTACTGTTCAATCGAATCCTGTTTTCTATAATTCCTCTTTGATTTTGCAGCAAGAGTTGAAACGTGCAGGATTTAATACACAATTATTGGTGTATGATTGGGCAACTATGCTGGATAAACTAACGGATCCCAGTACATATGACTGTTATACTATGTTCTACCCTTTGGCATCAAATCCGGCCTCTGTAATGTATATTACAAGCAACAATAATGCGGGATTTACTGATGATTTAGGATTGAATCAAATGTTTGACGAATTAAATGCACAAAAAGATATTCAATCGGCATCTCATTTTTGGAAATCGACGATGCAAAAGTATGCCAATGATAATGCGTTAGCATTTTCTTTTGCTGATTGTTCCAATGTGTATGTGTTAGGTAAAAACACGGAATGCAAATTATTTTATAATATCTGTTTTTGGAGTATTAAGGTAAAAGAATGACAAAACAGTTTTTTTATGGATAAAAGTGGTGATGATTTTATGGTTAAATATATACTTAAACGATTACTATCTGTTATACCGACGTTATTTATTTTGTCGATCATTATATTTGGTATTATCCATTTGGCACCAGGAGATCCTGCGAAAATTATTTTAGGTCCGGATGCAACGGATGAGGCATTGGCTGGATTGCGTGCAGAATTAGGATTGGATAAAAATATTTTCCAACAATATATTTCCTGGCTATGGGGGGCCTTTCATGGTGATCTGGGACAATCTTATTTTCGTAATCAACCGGTGATGACAGCGATTAAACAGCATTTAGGGCCTACCTTGGTACTTTCCTGCTGGGCACAATTACTGGCAGTTGTCTTCGCCATTCCTGCAGGAGTTATTTCAGCACGTAAACGTGGTAAATCTGTTGACAGTACCATGATTATTCTTTCTATGATTGGAATTTCTCTGCCTAGTTTTTTATTGAGTTTATTTCTTATTATCATATTTGGCATTCATTTGGGATGGCTCCCGGTGGCTGGGTACAAAGCAATGCAAATGGGAGTGGGTGTCCATTTGAAAAGTATTATTCTTCCGGTTATTTCTTTGGCAGGACTGGAAACAGCACTGCTGATTCGCATGACTCGTTCTTCTATGATAGACATACTTCATACAGATTATATTAAAACGGCCTATGCAAAGGGAATGTCGGAGAGAACTATTATTTTTAAACACGCACTTCGCAATGCTTTTAATCCTATATTAACAACGATAGCACAAAGTTTTGGTTCATTGATTTCCGGCGCGGCGGTTATTGAAACAATATTTAATATACCAGGAATGGGACAACTTATTGTTAATGCTGTATTACAGCGGGATTATCCATTGATAGTTGGTATTGTATTAGTTATTAGTACCATTTACGTTGCTGTTAATTTCATTGTAGATATTCTTTATGGGATTGTAGATCCGCGAATACGCACTATAGGAAAAAGCAAGTAGCGTAATTTGGAATAAATGGTAAGGTGATGAAAATGAAAACAGTAGAATTAACGGCAAATGAACTGACAGTTGATAAAAAAGGTCTGTGGGAATACCGTAAAATGGTTATTCGAGAATTTCTTAAGAATAGATTGGCTGTGCTAGGATTCATTATTACAAGTTTAATGATAGTAATTGCAATATTCGGGCCTTTATTTACGTCTGCCAGTCCGTATGAAATGAATGCGGTGCAAAGATTGGAAGCTCCTAGTACGGTACATGTTTTTGGTACAGATACATTAGGACGTGATTTATTTACGCGTGTCATTTACGGTTTGCGTGTTTCTATGGTTGTAGGTTTTATGACAGCATTGGCAAGCTGTATTTTAGGTATTGTCTTGGGATTGCTGTCAGGATATTTTTCTTTTCTGGATGATGTTATTATGCGGATTTGTGATGGGTTAATGGCGATACCTGCTATTTTGATGGCAATTGTTATGATGGCGTCTTTAGGGCCAACGATTGTAGATGTTATATTTAGTTTAGTAGTAGTATATACTCCTCGTGTTGCGCGTATCGCACGGGCAATGACATTAAGTGTAAAAGAACAAACATATATAGAAGCGATTCAAGCGTTAGGTGCATCATGGCCGAGAATTTTGTTTTTTCATATTGCTCCCAATATATTATCGCCAGTTATTGTGCAGACAACTTATATTTTTGCTTCCTCTATCATTATTGAAGCAGCGTTAAGCTTTTTGGGAGCTGGTGTACCTGCTCCGGATCCAAGCTTGGGTAATATTTTGTTTGATGCGAAGGGGGTTATTTTTAAATCATGGTGGATGACTGCTTTCCCTGGTGCGTTTATGATGTTGACAGTATTTGGCGTAAATATTTTTGGTGATGGACTGCGTGATTTATTAGATCCGCTTTCTAACTAGGAGGCAGTGTGATGGAAAATTTATTGGAAGTAACGGATCTCCAAACGACATTTACCACGTTACGGGGGAAGGTTACTGCTGTTGATGGAGTCTCATTTCAAGTTGGAAAAGGTGAAATACTGGGTATCGTTGGAGAATCAGGATGTGGTAAAAGTGTTACATCGCAGTCGATTATGCGGTTATATGATGAAAAAGAAATGGTATCTTATATGGGCAAAGTTTGGTTTGAAGGGAAAAATCTTCTTGATTTGTCAGAACAAGAAATGCGTAGTATTCGTGGCAACCAGATTTCCATGATTTTCCAGGATGCGTTAAGTTCTTTGGATCCGGTTTTTACAGTAGGAAGCCAAATTGTGGAAACCTTGAAAATCCATCAGGATATATCTAATAAAGAAGCATGGAAAAAAGCAGAAGATCTGCTCAGGGAAGTCGGAATCGAAGATGCAGCAAAACGCATGAAAAATTATCCACATCAGCTTTGCTGCATCTTCGATTCCGACTTCCCTGAGCAGATCTTCTGCTTTTTTCAAAGCAGGAAGCATGGAAAAAAGCAGAAGAAATTCTTCGCTTAACGGGAATTCCCGCTCCTGAAAAACGAGTTCATTCTTATCCACATGAAATGTCAGGAGGCATGCGGCAGCGAGCAATGATCGCGATGGCTCTTTCGTGTGAACCTAAGTTGCTGATTGCCGATGAACCGACAACGGCCCTGGATGTGACGATACAAGCACAGATTATAGATTTAATCGTTGATTTAAATCAGAAATTGCAGATGGGGATTATGCTTATTACTCATGATCTAGGCGTCGTTGCCCAAACCTGCTCCCGGGTTATTATTATGTATTTAGGACAAATTGTGGAAGAAGGGTTGGTCACGGATATTTTCGAAAGGCCGTTGCATCCGTATACAGCGGGATTGATCAAATCCATGCCCAGTATGGGAACAAATCGAAAGGAATCATTATATATGATCAAGGGAACCGTTCCGGCACTGGATCAAATCAAAGAAGGCTGTCGATTTTATGAACGCTGTCCGTTTGCTGCTATAGAATGCCAACATGTAATGCCGGATTTAAAACAATACAGTGACACACAGAAAGTTCGTTGTTGGAAAGCGAAACAACACGTATCTAGCTAGGAGGGCTATCATGATCACGGAACGCAATGATATTATTTTGGATGTACGGCATTTGACAAAATACTTTCCTGTTTCCAACAGCCTTCGCAAAGGAACCGTATCTGTAAAGGCTGTTGAGGATGTTTCCTTTTCATTACAGCAGAACGAAACCTTTAGCTTGGTAGGAGAAACAGGTTGTGGTAAGAGTACAACGGGAAGAACTATTTTACAGCTTCTCAAACCGACTTCAGGACAGGTATATTATCAGGGAAAAAGTATAGTTGGATTAAAAGGTGCATTATTAAAAAAATTACGGCAGGAAATGCAAATGGTTTTTCAGGATCCCTATTCTTCTTTGAATCCGCGGATGACGATAGGAGAAATTCTGGAAGAACCGCTTATTATCCATAATATATATAACTCTTCACAGGATCGGCGTACCAAAGTATTAGAAATTATGAATAAAGTAGGGTTGCGGACAGATCAATATTTTCGGTATCCGCATGAATTTTCCGGCGGCCAGCGGCAACGAATATGTATTGCCAGAGCCTTAGCTTTAAATCCTCAGTTTATCATCTGCGATGAATCGGTTTCAGCTTTGGATGTCTCCATTCAGGCTCAAGTTCTCAATCTACTGCAGTATATTAAACAAGAAATGAAGGTTACATTTTTATTTATTTCTCATGATATGAGTGTTGTTCGATATATTTCCGATCATATCGGGGTGATGTATTTGGGACATATTGTTGAGGAAGCGGAAACGGATGAATTATTTGCATGGCAATTTCATCCGTATACACAGGCACTGCTTTCTGCTATTCCTGATACTAATCCGCGAATACGAAAAAAAAGAGTCCATCTTCAAGGTGAGATTCCTTCGCCGTTGAACCCGCCCACAGGCTGCGTATTTCATACACGTTGTCCGTATGCTGATGTTACATGTCGGCAATTGACTCCCGTACGAACAGAAATACGACCACGGCATTTTGTTTATTGCCATTATGCCGAAGAAATAGTGAAAAAACAAAATAATACAAATACTATATAACAGTTATATTGAATAATGATCATCGTATCTATCGAACGGATAACGTAGAGTATTGCTGGGAAAGGAATGTTGTGATTATGAAACGAATACTTTCAATAAGCAAAATCAGTGTGTTTTTTATTGTGACGGCATCTTCTGTACAAGCTGCCGGTGTGACAGCAAGTGAAAGTTATTCCTCGATAAATACAATGGGGATGCTTATGGGAGCAATCCTTATTTTTTTTATGCAACCCGGTTTCGTTATGATGGAAACAGGATTGACAAGAGCAAAAAATGCGGGCAATATCGTCATTAAGACGTTCATGGATTTTTGTTTGGCGAGCGTCATGTTTTGGATTATTGGTTTTGAATTGATGTTTAATTCGGATATGGGTGGAATTATTGGAATTCCGGATATATTTGGTTCTCCTTATCTTGCGCTTCCAACAGGAAATGAATATCCACTTCCGACATACCTCTTATTTCAGACGCTTCTTTGTGCAGCGACAGTGGCTATTATGTCGGGAGCCATGGCGGAACGAATGAAACTTTCTGCGTATTGTATAGCGGCTATACTGTTTAGTGCTCTTATTTATCCGATCTCCGGACATTGGGTTGGGGGGGGAGGATGGCTCATGCAGCTGGGGTTTCATGATTTCGCAGGGTCTGCCGTTGTAAATATGGTTGGCGGACTATCGGCCTTGGTGGGTGCTAAAATGGTAGGGCCGCGCATTGGTAAATATAATACGGACGGGACAACTAACGCTATACGTGGGCATAATATGCCACTGGCTGCGTTGGGTGTTTTTATCCTTTGGTTTGCCTGGTTTGGATATAATGGCGCGGCAGTAAGTGTCGGCAGCAACAGTATGCTCGTTAGTATATCAAAAAATTTTATGCATATTAATATGGCGGCTGCGTTTTCTGTGATCACTGTTGTGTGTATAACCTGGATACGATATGGCAAGCCGGATACCTCAATTACGCTGAATGGCGGATTGGCTGGATTAGTTGCCATAACGTCAGGGTGTGATGTCGTCAGTACGGGCGGTTCGGCAATCATTGGCTGTATCGCGGGGATTATTGTTGTTTATTCTGTGGAATTTTTTGATAAAATAGTCAAAATAGATGACCCCGTTGGCACTATTTCGGTACATGGAATGTGTGGGATAGCGGGAATCATTATGACCGGACTTTTTTCCGTTCAGGATGGATTGTTATATACGGGCAGTATTACTTTATTTACGAACCAAATTATAGGATTAGTTTCACTTAGCATATATGTTCTTGTTGCCACGTCCGTGTTGTTTTTTTCTTTGAAAAAAATTATGGGACTCCGAATCTCTGCCGATGAAGAAATACATGGATTTAATCTGCAAGAGCATGAAGGAATCCCTGCTTATGCCGATTTTGTTCCTGTGGTAACACATGCGCAATCACCTGATACAGATGTTCCGATGAAAACAGCTGTTCAAGTAGAACATAAAATAGCGGAGGAAGAAAGCATGGCGCGCAAGAATCCGCTGATTCAAGTTTCTATTATTACGTCACAAGCACGTTTTGATATATTGAAAGAAGCGTTGGAAAAAGTTGGTATTACAGGCATGACAGTTACTAATGTATTGGGATTTGGACTGCAAAAAGGTTACATGGAACTATATCGGGGAGCGTCTGTCAGATCCCAGTTATTGCCTAAGGTGAAAGTTGATTTGGTCATTTCCAAAATACCTGTTTCTGTTATTGTAAAAACGGCGACGGAAGCACTGTACACAGGGCATTACGGCGATGGAAAAATTTTTATTTATGATGTTGTAGATGTTGTGAAAATCAGGACAGGAGAACAAAGCTATGATGCTTTGCAAGATAAACCGATTGGTTAATGGGTATAGTGAAAGGCAGGAAGGTAGATATGAACAACAAAATCAATCCGTCGGGAATGCCTAACGGATTTTCATTGGAGTGTATGGGACAACTTGACAAAGCAGAGCAGCAGTTGATCATGCGGCGTATGGAGCTTTTAGGACCGGCATATCGTCTGATGTACAACCATCCGGTAGAGTTTGTCCGCGGAGACGGCATGTATCTGTATGATGTAAAAGGAACGCCGTATCTGGATTGCTACAACAACGTCGTATCTGTCGGACATTGCAATAAGCGGGTAGCCGAGGCTGTGGCAAAACAGATGTCGCTGCTGAATACGCACACGCGGTATCTGCATCCGGCTATCCTGGATTATGCGGAACGCCTTCTCGATACTTTTCAGGATCCCTTATCCCGGGTCATGTTTGCTTGTACAGGGAGTGAGGCAGTCGATCTGGCACTGCGTATTGCTTTTTCCAATACGCAGGCAGACGGTGTCGTTATCAGTGAGTTTGCTTATCACGGCACAACGATGGCGGTATCCTCCGTATCGCCGTCTCTGGGAAACGCTGTTCCGCTGGGACAACATGTGCGCACCGTGCGGGCACCCATTGCGTATCGAGCGGATAGTCAAGACGTAGGACAGCGGCTGGCTGGGGATGTAGAAGCTGCGATTATCGATTTGGAACGGCATGGCATACGGTTTGCGGCATTTTTGGCAGATACGATTTTTTCCAGCGACGGACTGGCCGCTGATCCTGCTGGTTTTCTGCAGCCTGTGCTTGATGTTGTCCACCGTCATGGCGGTCTTTATATTGCTGACGAGGTGCAACCCGGGTTCTGTCGTACAGGGGAAGCCTTTTGGGGATTTTTAAGGCATCATATAACGCCGGATATTGTTGTGATGGGAAAACCAATGGGGAACGGAATTCCTATTTCTGCATGTGTAACGACACCTGTATTATTGGATACATTCGGAAAGTGCCGCTATTTCAACACATTCGGTGGGAATCCCGTTTCCATTGCGGCCGCATCTGCTGTTTTAAGTGAATTGCAAGAATGTAATTTATTGGAAAATTGTCGTGTAACAGGAAATTATCTAAAACAACAATTAAAAAAATTACAATGTAAATATGAATGTATTGGGGATGTACGAGGCGTGGGACTTTATTTATCTATTGAATTTGTTAAATCAAGAAATACGAAAGAACCAGATTCAACAAAAACACTAGCAACTGTAAATTGTCTTCGTGAAGCACATATTCTTGTAAGTACGTACGGAATTTTTGAAAACTGTCTTAAACTTCGGCCCTTACTTATCATGAAAAAAGAACATGTTGACTATTTTATTGATCAACTAGATAAAATACTAAATAAATTGAATGGATAATAGTGATCGAATAATGTATTAAATTGCTAATGATACATTTTTTGAATTAGTACATCTGTAAACAATTTTTGAAGTAATCAAAGGTAGGCATATCAAAACAGGTTGTTCGGATACGCCTACCTTGTTATTCTTATCCATCTCTTTTAAGAATGACAAATTTTAATGATCTTATACAAGTATCAAACATCGTGATTGTACAACCGCACTAAATCAACAAATCCAGCATATCATCGAGCAGACAGTATTCCTATAAAAAGAAAAATGACTTAAGAACGATCTTGATGATCGTTCTTTTTTAATGGGGTACATAATATAAAATTCTTAATGATGGATACAAATTTTTGAACGTTAAACAGTATTTTTGCGTGGAGAAATGGCATTGTTATTACAGGGGAGCTGTTTATTAAAGATAGATGACAAACCTGTATTGTGATAAAATATAAGAAATAAATCATTCATCAGGGAGGCGGCATATGGACAATCACACGTATATTGCAATTGATTTGAAATCATTCTACGCTTCCGTTGAGTGTGTAGAACGTAAGCTGGATCCGTTGATGACACATCTTGTAGTAGCAGATAAAAGCCGCACGGAAAAAACGATCTGCCTAGCCGTTTCCCCATCGCTTAAGGCGTATGGTATTCCCGGACGGGCAAGACTATTCGAAGTTGTGCAGAAGGTCAAAGAGAGTAATGCAAAACGGCAGCTCATGGCTCCCCTGCATACATTTACAGATTCTTCCTTTGATGATGCAACGTTGAAAATTTCACCGGAATTGTCCTTGGACTACATCATCGCACCCCCGCGAATGGGACTTTATGTAAAATATAGCACAAGAATTTATCAAATTTACTTGAAGTATATTGCACCTGAAGATATCCATGTGTATTCCATTGATGAAGTGTTTATGGATGTGACTCGTTACCTCACAACCTATCGTCTTTCACCGCGGGAACTTGCAATGAAGATGATTCTGGATGTTCTTCATACGACAGGCATTACGGCAACGGCAGGAATTGGTGCTAATCTGTACCTATGTAAAATTGCCATGGATGTACAGGCAAAGCATGTAGAAGCTGACAAAAACGGTGTTAGAATTGCCATGCTGGATGAGAGGAGCTATCGCAGAAATCTTTGGAACCATCGTCCTATTACCGATTTTTGGCGTATAGGGAAAGGCTATGCTAAAAAATTGGAAGAGAACGGCTTATATACGATGGGGGATATTGCCAGATGTTCTCTGGGGAAAAAGCATGAATATCATAATGAAGAATTGCTATATAAGCTATTCGGTGTTAATGCGGAGTTGTTGATAGACCATGCATGGGGCTGGGAACCCTGTACTATTGCAGATGTAAAAGCTTATACACCGAGTACAGTAAGTGTAAGCTCAGGCCAGGTACTCAAGTGTCCGTATACTTTCGATAAAACCAAACTGGTTATTCGTGAAATGACGGAACGGCTTGTTCTTGATTTAGTAGATAAAAATCTGGTAACCGATCAAATGGTACTAACGGTCGGGTATGATGTAGAAAATATTAAAAACTTGGCATTGCGGGAATCCTATCAAGGTGAAATCACCACGGACCGTTACGGACGCACGATACCCAAACATGCGCACGGCACAGCAAACCTAAGCCGGAAAACTTCCTCTACCCGGCTCATCACAGAGGCGGTCATGGAACTGTGTGATAACATTCTGGATTCCAACCTTTTAGTCCGACGCATCAATGTAACAGCAAACCATGTCGTTGATGAAAACCGTGTTATAGAAAAGTATATCCCGGAACAAGGGAATCTCTTTACGGATTATGCCATAGAAAATCAGAAGCGGATAGAAGAGAAAGCAGCACTGATACGGGAAAGAAAAGCGCAGAAGGCAATGCTGGCTATCCAGAAAAAATACGGAAAAAACGCGATCTTAAAGGGAATTGACCTTCAAGACGGAGCTACTGCGATAGAACGGAATACGCAGATAGGGGGCCACAAAGCATAATGGGTACATACGACGATATCATACATCTACATCTACCACATCCCACCTCGCCGACACATCCCCGCATGTCTATTTCAGCTCGGGCGGCACAATTTTCTCCGTATGCAACGCTGACCGGCTATGGTGATGCAGTAAAAGAAACGGCACGATTGACCAATGAAAAGCTGGAGTTAGAGGAAGACAGCAAGGCCATCATCAATGAAAAACTGATGCGAATACAGGCACAGATAGAATATAAACCGCAGATTGCTATTACATACTTTAAACCGGATGATAAAAAAGACGGCGGGACTTATAGTACTACCACCGGGCATGTGAAAAAAATAAAGGAATATGAAGGGATTATTGTTATGATGGATGGAATGGAAATATCCATAGATGACATTATACAGATAGAGGGTAAGGATTAAGCAAAAATTGATGTTTAAATACTGTTAGAGTGGGTTTTATAGGCCCATATTTACAATAAACAGAGGTAACGGAGGAAGGTAATAGATAGGGCAGAAAAATATAAAGTAAAATTTCTTATTTAAGTGAACTGTTTCCCGGAGTGACGAAGAAAATGATTCAAGAAAATACCGGTGGGATATCGATGCTTCTCGTGCGAAGCGTTTTATTCCATCAACAGCATAAGAACTGAGAATTTTGCGAACAGAAGTAGATTCAACACAAATGCATTTGGATAGAAAGAGTAAAAGAAAATAAATAGTTGAACAAAATATTGTAAATAAACGAGGAGAATGTATTATGGCAAAAGTTTTATTGACAGAACCGATTCATGAGTCAGGAATTCAAGTCTTAAAAGATGCTGGCTTAGAAGTGGTTATTTCGCCCTCAACTGACACTAAAACACTCATCTCATTAGTTCAAGATGACGTTATAGGTATTATTGTTCGTGCAAGTGTATTAAACGGTGAAGTTTTAGCGGCAGGGAAAAATCTCAAGATTGTTGGACGACACGGTGCCGGGTATGATAACATTGACGTAAAAACCGCCAATCAATTGCATGTTATTGTAACTAATGTCCCTAATGCTAATTCGTATTCTGTTGCAGAATACATTGTGGCAGTTGTGTTGCTGTTATCTAGAAAACTTGTCGCGGGAGATACTGCATTAAGAACGGGGAAATTACATCAACAGGGTACTTCTTTAGTAGGCATGGCCCAAAAGTTTGATTTAAGTGGAAGTGAATTGTCTGGGAAATGCATTGGTATTATAGGATTGGGGAAAATTGGCTTGCGTGTGGCAAAAATGGTTTCGGGTGTTTTAGGCATGAAAGTAATGGCTTGTGATCCATATAAGACGGAAGTTCCTGATGGCATCGAATTCACAACCGATATTGAAGAAATATATAGAAAAGCAGATTTTATTTCTTTACATGCTCCATTGACAAAAGATACTGAGAATATGATCAGTGCTAAGCAGTTATCTATAATGAAACCATCAGCCTACTTGATTAATGCGGCACGTGGTGGTTTGGTTAATGATCATGATTTGGCGGAAGCATTAAAGACAGGAATGATTGCTGGTGCTGCCGTTGATGTATTCCATGAAGAACCACCTAGTCTTGCCAATCCTTTGTTTGAGGCACCTAATATTCTTTTGACTCCGCATGTAGCGGGTACGACAAATGAAGCTATTGAAAGGTTAGCAGTTGGTGCTGCGCAAGCTGTTGCCGATTTTTATTGTGGAAAAAAACCAGAACATATGGTGAATCCGGAGGTATGGGAGCAAATTACATTACTAAATCAAAATCATAAATAAACAATTAGTTGATAAATAATTATGGGTATGAAAGAAGGCATACTTATAAATTCTTAAAATAAAAAAATATAAATAAATTTTAAAATTTAAATAATGTAAACTATAAAAATCAGTACAGTGCATAACTGCAGCATGCTAAAGCATTTCGTAATGTAATAAGTGTAGAGGTATTGTGGAAAACAACTTGAAACTTTTGTAAATAGGTTGATATAAATATATGTAATTTCTTCTAAACAACGTTTCTTCGAAGATTGTAATCAATCCATTTGATTACAAACAAATTAGAATAACCCACAGGATTAAGAAAGCAGAATGAATCTTGTAGAATCTAGTAGAAAAGAAATAATGTAGTGGTATAGTGAAGTTGTAACACCTCTGTCTAATAGATTACAATGAATCTATCAGAGAAAGAGGGATAAAAATGAAGCAATATGATGAAGAATTCAAGAAAAAGATAATTCGCCTTCATTTAGAAGAAGGACAGAGCCTAAAAGGGTTGGCCGATGAATATGGCGTATCAAAAGCCGCTATATCGAAATGGACTAAGCTATATCGCGAAGAATGCCAAATAACAGCGAGCACCCAATCGGAATATGATTATATGCAAGAAAACCTGAAATTAAGGAAGCAGCTAGAAGAAATGGGAAACGAAAATAGCACTCCAAAAATGTACAATAACTCTCTTGAACCACTTCAAGAAGGAAGCTATATGTGGAACGTAGGTTCTTTAATATTTTTTAAATGTTACAATATTCCTTTTGTTCATTAAATTGAAAGGCGGCGCAAATCAATGAAAAAACTAATTATTTCCACAGCATGCGCATTACTTCTTACCACTTCCGCATTTGCGGCATTACCAGCAACAACGGATTTCTCCAATATAACGGCTGATACCTATGCTACCTATTGGAAACAGGGCGAACAGTTTAAATCTAACGGTAATCAGGAATTTCCTGATTTATTCGGTAGGCAATGGCGCAAGGCATCCACGAATAGTATTTCAATTGTAACGCCACGGACAATTACTTGTTATCTAGCATTTTCCGGCAAAGAACGCTTATTAGCTATGCCGTCCGATTTACAAGACTTTATGATAAAGAATAACGATACTATCTACGTAACCACATGGACAGATTATCTTAAACTTGGAATGTTCGGCAGTGGTGCGCCGGAGCCGCAATTACAAACACAACGTTTGGTTATTGAAAAAGACGGCGTTATTTACAGACCAACGGAAATGCCAAAAGAACTATATGACTTAATGCCACATAGCTACGGACTTACGTACTATGGTTTCCCACGGAAGGTTATTTTAAATGCCCCATATCAGATTAAATGGGTAAACGGATACGGAAACATTTTGTCCATGGATGTTCCTAAAGAATTAGTTGATAGCCTAATCGACGATGAATCACATTTCTATAACGCAAAATAAGCAGGAAATGTGGCGATATAATTTTTCTTAGAAGGAGTTGACGGGGGATGAGAAAACTATTGACGTTACTATTTTGTTTTATGTGTTTTATGACAACGGGATATGCATACGATCAATATTTTAACGGAGATCCTAATTATGAGTTTGCTTTCGTACAAATGGATTCCGGTGTCTATGTTGATAAAAATTCCGTAGAATCCCTATTATACAAACCGCCATATTACAAATTATCTGCAATTCTGTATTCAACTAACAAAAACAGGGATTTTCTTAGCTACCCTTCAAAAGTAACTTATGAATACAATTATGATACCAAACAAATTTATGAATGTAATTCCCTCGGAGAAAGGATTTACAATGAGTCATTGCGTACAGATTACAATGCAAGCGAACATGATAAACGCGCAATAGCTGCCGCTAAAGTTATATGGGGAATGGCATATGAACTAGATTGGTGATGATATAAGTGGTAGGAGATGAGGTGTGAAAAAAATATTCTTAATAATTGTTGCGTTGATATTAAGCACGTGTACTTGTTTTGCTAATTATTTTGATGACCTTTCAGATGATTACGAACCTATTATTCCTTCTTACGGATGGTCTGGCGGAGTATATATAAAAAACGATACCATCCAATCCGTTATTTATAATCCGCCATATTACGAAATTTCTTTCGACGAGATTTCTGTATCCCCCTCTAGAGGCGTGATTTTTGTTTCGCAAGAAACATTTCATCTCTGGTATAATACGCAGATAGCCAAGGTATCAACAGCTCATGTAAATACATATGATATGCAAGGGAATCGGATAAATTCAGAAGACGAACCATCTAATTTATCATTCGTTCCTAGCGGCATGGGAAAAGCTGTTGATTATGTGTTCTATAAAGTTTATAATATGCCGTTTTATCGTCCGCCCCAATGGAGACCTTACGGGAATGGAATGTATGAACAAACGAATGATTACAAACCAACAAAACAATAGCCTAATAATGATTTATTGATTTTAACATAAGGAAGTAAATATGAAATTAAAAGATTATTCAACTGAAGAAATCGTCGAACACTGCCTGAATCAATGTAAAGAAGGTGACTACTGGAATTTTAAGCAAGAATGGCATCATAATATGGAGGATCTAATTAAAGATATCATTTGTTTTGCTAATACTGTACATGATGAGAAATGTTATCTTATTTTTGGTATTTCAGATGGGTTTAAGGTTGTTGGAATGTCGGAGCGTCGGTTAAGACAAGCAGATATTATTGACGCATTATCATACTTGCAATTTGCTGGTGATGTTGTTCCTCAGATTTCTGTTGAAACAATTTGTATTCAGCATATTGACGTTGATGTGCTGATTATTGACAATGTTGAAAGAACACCTGTATACCTTAAAAAGGATTATGGAAAGATGAAACGTGGCTGTATTTACGCACGTGTTCAAGATAGGAATACGCCTAACAATGACAATGCTGAGATAGGCGTGATAGAGAATCTTTGGCGTAAGCGTCTGGGACTTACAAAGTCACCTTATGAGTACATCATGGACAGATTGCAAAATCAACAGGAATGGGCTGAATTTGGTGAAGATTTTTATAATATCTATAAGCTGGAGTTTCGAATCCATAGATATAAAGATCCAGAATCTGATGAACTTGTTGCTGAATTCTATGCTTATACACAAGCCGATTCAAATGTTTCATATTCAATGACTGATATAATTGCAAGTAATACAGTTATGGATAGTTATCAAATTGTACATTTAGATGGCGGAAGATTAAGTATACCAGTCCCTGAATGGGGATATATCCCAGGAGATAAATGGAATCATGAACACTGCTCATATAAAAATTATGTTGAGGACAGTAATACTTATAGGCTGTTGAAATTTATGTATGATCCAGAAAAACTAGAACAAAAAATGGCTTATAAAATGTTAATGAAAGTGGTGTTGCTGTTTAAATCTGAAGAAGAAAGAAAAGCATTTGAATCATAATGTATTAACACATTTGGATAAAATTGAAAAAGATATCGCAAACGATAATGAATTCGGGGACATTCAAAACGGAAAAATCACAGAGACAAAAGTCATTCAAGCAAGACTTTGTACAGGTAAAGCATTAAAAAAGATGTTAAATGAATATCGGTCAGTGGATATCTTCCCAGACGGAGAACAGGTAAAAATGAGTAATGAATAGGTGATGACGCTATGAATTTGCTATTGAATGATGTGTTACATCTGACACAAAAGGAAATAAAAAACAGTAAAATTGAATTTAATATGCAAGCTGGAAACGGTGGTCAGTCTTTTATTGATATATGGCTTAAACATACCGAAGAAGAAAAAGTCACAGGTACTTGTAAGGATTGTTCCTATTGGGGATGGTATGGTAAGCAGCGAAATTTCTCTCCAGGGCAGTGGGTTTTTGGCTTTGCAAGAATGTCAGAAGATGAATGGCTTCTTATCTCGGCAGCACAAATTATTGAAACACCCGCTGATGATTGGGCAACAGTTCAGGTGCTTGATAAGTTTGCACCTTTCTTTGGTAGACTTATCATCAAGTGCAAAAAAGGTAATACTTTTTCTCGCTATGTGTTTAATTTAAGTAAGTACCTTGAACAGGCTGTTGTAAGAGAAATATTACCTTGCATATACAGTGGCGAGAAGTTTGAAGGATATGACAGAGTGCATCTGGCGTTTCATCGACTCAAAGATATTTTTGCAGGCAGGATTCTTCCAACATACTATGAGGCACTTAAGAAAATCACAGGTGTGTATTGTTTGACAGATACCCATACTGGAAAATTATATATTGGATCTGCTACAGGCGAAGAAGGAGTTGCACAAAGATGGGGTAACTACTTGGATTCCAAACATGGCGGAAATAAAAAACTGATAGCACTCTATGAAAAGAATGGTGCAGAGTATTTTGAAAAGTATTTTACATATACTTTACTTGAATATTTCGGACTTTCTTATGATCCAATGAAGATTTTTGAAAGAGAGCAGTATTGGAAATGTTGCTTTGATACCATCAAAAATGGATATAACGATAACTAAGAAGAAACTTTACCAATAAAACATCAAGTTGTCTAACTTCATAACAGCGTAAAACCAAGATCTGATTCCTGTTTTGCACACGGGGGTGTGCAAAATCCGGATTATCGTTGCATTGTATCAAATACGTGGTAGGATTGGATGATATTTACACGACAGGGCCAACATGGCATGAATGTGTTTATATGTTGAAACACAAAGGGCACCTCTTCTTACCAGAATGTGATTATTGCAAGTGGTTAATTTAAATACTGTGCTTTTAGTTAGTAGGACAGACTATGGTTAAGGTTGATAGTGTCAAGATAAATGTGTAAACGTTCCTGCAAGCATTTTAGGCTGTTCTTACCGATTAGGATTATCAAACATATTCACTAAATCACTTTCGGCCGCATTGAACCCTAAATGGATTCGAGCAGCTTGCTTTCGATTATAGTCACTGTAATATGTACAAACGAATCGTTCCAGTGATGCCTCGTTTGGGAATTGTTCTTTTAACTTCGCATGATGTTTTAATCCTTTATTATTATTTTCAATGAGGTTCGACGTATAGACACTCCTCTGAATACTCGCTGGAAAACGATAAAACTCAAAGAGTCCGTCCTGACTTGAAAACATATTGGCTAGTTTGGAATATTTCCCAGACCATTTCCCCAAGAACTTGCCTAGATTTTCTGCAGCTTCCTCGGCATTTCCAGCACGGTATACCAACTTGAAATCCAGTAGGATTTCCTTACGTACCTTCGGACGAACCAACCGAGAAATCGTGCGAGCAAGATGAACATAGCAATATTGGTGCCGTGCCTTTGGAAATAACTCTAGCAACTGCTCACGAATGCCTGAAAGTCCGTCTGTAACAAAAAGTAAAACATCTTTCAGCCCACGAGTCTGTAGTCTGCTGAGCAAATCTTTATAATTGGATGCCGACTCTGTTGGATATACACTGTATTCGAGTACTTCTTTATGTCCCTCTAACGTAATGCCGAGAATAACGTGTAATGCCTCTTTAGCAACACTATCCCGTCTAAGGTTCAGATAGGTGGCATCGCAGTAGATGACAGCATACCGATTGTTGACCTTGCGGTTATGGAACTCATCGACTTGTTTTTGTACAGCACTGGTAATATTTGATACCGTCTGTGGCGTGTAATATTGTCCATACATTTGTTCAATCAGTTCACTAATCTGCCGCGTGGTAACACCATGCTGATAAAGTTGGATGATGGTAGTTTCCAAAGAGTCAGTCTGACGCTTGCGCTCTGGCAACGTCTGTTGATGAAAATCACCATTACGGTCACGCGGAATTTGGAGCTGTAAAGTACCATATTCCGTGCGAAGTTCGCGAGAATAAAAACCGTTGCGGCTATTACCAGAAGACCAGCCGTTGGAACTATGTTTCTCATATCCTAGAAAACTAGAAAGTTCAACCTTAAGCAACTGGTTGATGGCATCTTCAAGTTCTTGACGAAAGACATCTTCAACAGATTGTTTTTCTACTAGCGCTTGCATGAGTTTTGTGTTAAGATTTGACATTAGGGAACCTCATTTCTTTAGTGTCTTTGTTAGCACTTAACACTATACAGGAATGAGGTTCCTTTTCCTATGGGCCTCTTAGAGTTTACACATAAAATTTTATACTATCTTAAGGTTTACTATACAAAAGACATTTTTGATATAACAGTTGTTTAGAAGCTCGGTTTATTCTTCACAGTATAAAGAGTATCATTGTGCAAATGCTCTAAAATGAACAGAATCAAATAAAAATAAATTTAATTGAAGTTGTTGGAAACCTTGATTATATTTAAGTTTATGCAATTATTTAAAAAAGATTAAAACGGGTGTTATAGATTTGCTGAAGCATTAGAGACCGGAAGGCCTGCTAGCGTTCTACTCTCTGTCACTCCGCTATTTTACTAATACGAGCGAGTTTGGATGTATTTCCAAACTCGTTTTTTCTGGTACATCCGGCATGGACGCAGTCTAATGGGAAAGATTCGGGAGTAACAGGGGAGGTTGTTTTTCAAACTGAGGCCTTAAATTATTTGAGGCCCATTCTGTAAACGTGGCTGATAAATGGGGAAAAAACGGTATGGGGGAGCAGTGAAACAATGCGAAAAGACAGCAGCCATGGTGATCTTATTGCTAAGAAAAGATATGCATGGGTAGGGGTGATCGCCTACTTGATCTATCGAAAATTTTACATGCATTTTGCATGGATTTACATGAAAACTTACAAATAAACACTATACTAAACAGTGTGATTTTGGGAAGATATTGTATTTTTATAAACTTTTGATTGCCGTACGGCACAGAGAACTGAGGTGGTATCCTTGATCCCAAAACAGAAAAAAACGGTTTATAACACTAGACAAGCATTGCTGTACCTGTTGCCGTCATTATTGTTGTTTATCGTATTTACGTTTTACCCGCTGATACGATCGATAAAACTCAGCCTGTTCAATACCAATCTGATGGGGCAGGAAACCGTATTTGTCGGACTGCATCGGTATGCGGAAATGTTTGCTTCGCCTCAATTTTTCCATAGCCTGCTGGTAACGTTTTTATTCACATTATATACAGTCATTCCCGGCATATTGATTGCATTATTTCTCGCTTATATCGTAAACTGCCAGTTAAGATACATTTCCGTTTTCCGGACTATATTTGCCTTTCCATTATCAATTGCCGTTGCAGGTGCTTCAATGATTTTTATGATGTTGTTCAATCCCGGCGCCGGTGTTTTTACGTATCTGTTGCAATTGCTGCACCTATCGCCGGTATTTTGGCTGTCTGATCCCGGATGGGCGCTCCCTTCCATTGCCATGATTGCTATATGGCGCAGCGTTGGTTTCAACACCCTCGTGTTGCTCAGTGGGTTGCAGTCCATTCCGGAACAAATCTACGAAAGCGCTCGGATCGACGGTTCTGTTTCCTGGCGGCAGTTCAAGGACATCACATTGCCGCTGCTGTCTCCTACATTGTTTTTTGTTTTTATCGTATCTGTTATCAATGCACTGCAGACATTTGGGGAAATCAACATTTTAACGCAGGGCGGTCCGATGAATGAAACGAACGTTATTGTATATTCCATTTACCGTGAAGCGTTCTTTAACACCAATTTTAGTTATGCCAGTGCAGAAGCAATCGTACTGTTTGTGATTATTTTGCTGCTTACCGTGTTTGAATTCTATTTTCTGGAAAAAAGGGTGTTCTACCGATGAAAAAAATTTTGCATTACGTTCTATTGGCAATAGCAGCATGTATTATTCTGGCACCATTCCTGTATGCAGTCGCAGTCAGTTTTGAGTCAACAGAAGAAACACTTGCGTTTCCACCGGTATGGATCCCGGCTGCGTTGCATGTCGCAAACTACGGCAAGGCACTGCAGACAGCTCCATTGCTGACTTTTATTTTCAACAGCTTTGCCGTTTCCATTCTGGTTACCGTCGGGCAGATTATAACCTGCAGTCTGGCAGCTTATGCGTTTGCATTTTTTGAATTTCCAGGGAAGAAGGTGTTATTTACTCTGTTTCTGTCGACAATGATGATCCCGGCGGAAAGTACGATCATCCCCAATTACATGATCATACGCTCGCTGGACTGGCTCAACACGTATCAAGGTTTGGCCGTTCCTTTTATGGCGTCGGCTTTTGGTACATTTCTACTTAGGCAGTACTTCCAAACGTTGCCCAAGGAAATCTACGAAGCTGCTCGAATGGACGGGTGCAGCCGTCTGCGCTTTTTTTTCACCATGGTGCTGCCGCTGTCGAAACCGGCTCTCGCTACATTATCGGTATACACGTTTCTCTCAACGTACAACCAATATATGTGGCCGCTGTTGATAACGAATTCCGACAGTATGCGCACGGTACAGATCGGGCTGGCTATGTTGCAGTGGGACCAGGGTATCTCATGGAACACGACGATGGCCGGCATCGTCATCGTTTCGCTCCCTACCGTTGTATTGCTCATTTTAGGTCAAAAACAATTAGTAAAAGGACTGACTGCCGGTTCTACCAAAGGATAATTTGTTCATAAGAAAGGATGTATCCATATGCAAAAACGCTCGTTTTGGAAAAAAATTTCTGCATTAGCACTGATAACACTAAGCATCTTCTCTATCACCGGTTGTGGTGGAAACGCCGATACCGCACAATCAGGCGATAAAAAGCCGGTGAAAATCGTATTTTGGTACGCCGTTGGCGGAAAAGTGGGGGACGCCACGAAGGAACTGGTGGATAAATTTAACAGCACCCACCCGGATATCAAGGTGGAAGCCGTATTCCAAGGTGACTATGATTCGGCGATCAACAAGTTGAAACAATCTATCGCTTCTAAATCCACACCGAACGTTATGCAGGTATACGATATAGGTACCCGTTTCATGATTGACAGCAAAGCCGCCGTTCCCGTACAAAAATGGATCGATAAGGAAAACTTCGATACATCCAAGTATGAAAAAAATATTTTAGCGTATTATACGGTCGACAACAAGTTGTATTCGATGCCGTTCAATACCTCTACTCCGATATTGTATTATAACAAAGATATGTTTAAAGAAGCCGGGCTGGATCCAAACAAACCACCGCAGACTTTTGAAGAAGTTGCCGCCGATGCGCAGCGGCTTACCAAGCGCGATGATACCGGCAAGGTAACGCGCCCCGGCATGGTATTGGCTATTTACGGCTGGTTCTTTGAACAATTCCTTGCCGAACAAAACAGCATGTATGCTAATAACAACAACGGACGCGATTCCATGGCGACGGCAGCCTCCTTCAATTCCCCGCAGGGTGAAAAAATCCTCGATTGGTGGTCCGGCATGGTGAAAGATGGCAGTACAGTAAACATGGGCCGAAAAACGGCAGATACTATGAAAGCTTTTGTTTCCGGACAGACAGCAATGACAATCGACTCTACCGGCGTACTTGGTGATATCATGGACGGCGTAAACGGTAAATTTGAAGTCGGCACCGGGAATATGCCGCATCCGGAAGGGGCGGAAGGCGGCGGTGTCATCATTGGTGGTGCATCACTATGGATGCTGAACGGCCACAGCGACGAAGAAGAAAAGGCCTCATGGGAATTCATTAAATTTATGACAGCCCCGGAACAACAAGCTTTCTGGCATATCAAGACCGGTTATTTCCCAGTGACTACTGATGCATACGACAATGAAGATCTGAAAAAATATGAAGCGAAATATCCACAATTCAAAGTTGCCGTTGAACAGCTGCACCATACTCCGGTCAACCGCAGCACACAGGGCGGATTACTTGGCGTATTTACACAATCCCGCCAAGAAATCGAAAGCGCCATTGAACAAGTACTGGATGGCAAGGCTTCTTCCAAAGATGCGTTGCAGAAAGCTGCAGATACGGTGAACGAGGCTATTGGCAGATATAATTCATCTGTAAGTCAATAAAAAGGATTGATCTATAATGGCTACTATACAATTCAAGCAAGTGAGCAAAGTATTCAACGATTCTGCCGCTGTTGCCCCATTTGATCTTACGATTGAAGATGGTGAGTTTTTGGTGCTCGTAGGTCCGTCCGGTTGTGGAAAAACTACTACCCTGCGTATGTTGGCAGGATTGGAATCGCCGACTACCGGTCAAATTTTCCTCGACGAAAAAGATATCACAGGGACAGAACCCAAAGACCGTAATATTGCAATGGTATTTCAGAATTACGCATTATATCCGCACATGACTGTGTACGATAACATGGCATATGCCTTAAAACTCAGAAAAGTCGATAAAACAGCGATTAAAACTGTTGTATACAACGCTGCTGCCACCTTGGATCTGCAAAATCTGCTCGACAGGTATCCGCGCCAATTGTCTGGCGGACAGCAGCAGCGGGTTGCACTTGGCCGGGCGATCGTCCGGCATCCGAAAGTATTTCTAATGGACGAACCGCTGAGTAATTTGGATGCCAAGTTGCGCGTACAGACCCGTACCAAGTTGATTCAGCTGCATAAGGAGCTGAATGCCACTATCGTATACGTTACACATGACCAGGTGGAAGCCATGACGATGGGAACACGCATTGTGCTGATGAAAAACGGTGTTATCCAACAGGTTGGCAAGCCGATAGACTTATATCAAAATCCTTCAAATCGTTTCACCGCGGGTTTTATTGGCACACCGCCCATGCAGTTCCTGAGCGGTGACATAAAAAAAGAGGGCAATGCTGTTGTTTTTCAAGGAACGGATTGCCGTCTGATATTGAATGGCGACTGTCCATATATCGGTAGTGCCTATCTCGGCATACGACCTGAAAATTTAAAGCTGTGCCCTAATGACCGGCCAAATTCTATTCACGGCACAGTCAACGTGATCGAAAACCTGGGTTCGGAGTATATTGTTCATTTTTCCGTGGGAGGCGAGGGGCAAATGGCTGCAAAAATCCCCGCTTCGCAGACACCGCCGGCTATTGGCAATGTGATCACAGTCGCACCGGATGATACAGCCATCCACATATTCGACAGCGCAACGGAGCAAATGTGTGCCAGTTTACACCCCGTTTCCTAAAACACGTTGATTCTCAGCGTGACCTAGACCAGCGATCCGGATAATCACTGAAAATACCTGTCAGTGAAAATTGCTCCGCAAATGCAAATTCTTCCTTCGTATTGATAGTATAACTGTTGACGCCGATACCGGCCCGTCCGGCAGCCTCGATCCATTCATGATCGAGATATTGCCAGTCCGGGTGCAGATAATCGGCGTTTATTTCTTTTGCCTGTGCTAATACATCTATCGGCCGACATGAAAAAAGCACGCCCGTCTTAAAATGACAGTCTAGTTCCTTTATCCTACGCAGCGACGGATGATAAAACGACGATAGGATGATCCGATCGTAGACAGCAAATTCGGAAGGTGCGATATCCTTGATGATTGTAATAAGGTCTTGTTCAATATTTTCGTAAATAACGGGCCCGTCTTTTATTTCAATATTCAGCAGCAGCGGTGTTGTCACATACCAAGAAAAAAACTCGGCAAACGTAAGTATCTTTTCTCCCGAAAACCGCGGACTAAACCAACTCCCAAAATCCAATTCCTTTAATTCCGATAATGTCATGTCACGTATCCAGCCGCTGCCGTTACTCGTGCGATCAACATTATGATCGTGACAGACAACGAGTTCCCCGTCCTTGGTAGTATGTACGTCCAATTCAATGCCGTCGGCTTTTAATTCCAATGCCTTCGTAAAAGCAGCCATTGTGTTTTCTGGAGCATAGCCGCGTGCTCCGCGGTGTGCATATAGGATCATCCGTAATTCCCCCTTTTGCTGTGAATAATTTACATATTTTTGATAAACATGATTACAATCAATATACCAAAGAACAGTAAAGAAAACGTAAAAAAACAGTAAGAAGCTTATTATAACTTTGCGACGGAGGAAAAATGTTATCGTTAATTAAACTAATAATGATTTATTGATTTAGATATTGGTTGCATGTGAGAATGAATTATCAATTATTCTATGATATATTTAATAATTTAGCTATATTTTCTCCCAGTACAGCCTTTGCAATTGATGTTGTTTTAGAAAGTTTTATAATGGCATCTTTTGATAACTGCAGATCACCAAACGGACCGTCAACCCCAAATAAACATTTCTCAGGTATTTCATTTATTACATTTTTCAGAACTAAAGTTGAATAATATGCAGATGTATCCAAGTATAGATTGGGAATTTCTTTTACAAGTTCAACAGTTTCAATCCAGCTATTTCCACCCAAATGTCCCAAAATTACTGGCGTATTTTGGTATGACTTAGCTGATTCAGCTATTTCTTTTATGTCTTGAGCAGTCAATGGAAAAAATGCATGAATCCAAATAGGTAAATGATGAAATTCCTGTGAAGCTTTAAAAATGTTATTCAGAATAGATATTTTCCCATTTCCCGGTGTAAATTCGCCCATTCCTGCTAAATGATTTTTTTCAATTACTTCATCTACATATTTAAGTGTATCTTCTAATTCAAGTCCAATAGGAACATTTCCAAATCCTATATACCTACTTGGATACTGATGGATTGCTTCAGCTAATTCGAATACGGACTTTTTCCGTTGCTCTACCATTGCACCTACTTTGCCGTTCAGTAAATTGCTTAAGAATTTTATTGAAGTCTTCGTTTCCGCAAAGTTTTTGGCTTTTTCCGGATGAAAGGTAGTAGAAAACAGGACAGTTTTATCAACTCCTGCTGCATCCATAATTTTTATATGTTTTTCAATAGGTAATGTTACATGTGAATGTCCATCAATAATCATATATATCTTCTCCTTTTGCATATTGAATTATCTTTCGTTTTCTATTATACTTTAATTGTATTTAAAAGAAAGTATGCACTTTTTTGTAGTATACTAACGAAAAGGAGAGTATAGAAATGACGGAAAAGCTTTGTTTTGTTACTAATAAAGAACCCTTTGAATATACGTTATCTATTATCAGCGGAAAATGGAAACTGAAAATCATCTATCTATTAGCTTGTGCGGCACCTGCACGATATGGAGTATTAAAAAAGAATATAGATGGGATTACTCATAAAATGCTTAGTACACAGTTAAAAGAATTGCAACAGGAAAATATCATTGAAAGACACGAATATCCACAAGTACCGCCGAAGGTTGAATACAATTTAACTTCGAAAGGAGAAAGTCTTATTCCTATCGTTATGTCTATGTGTGTTTGGGGAAAAGAAAACATAAAACAAAATTAAAATAAATGAAAGTCATAATCTCAAAACTATACTGGTTAGAATAGAATAAATCGTAATATTACATCCGAAGAACTTAAAAACACCATGATACCATCGAAAATAGAGGTGTGCAAAATCAAGACTATCATTGCATTGTATCAATTACGTGGTGGGATTGGATAATATTTACGCGACAGGACCAAAATTGTAAACTTTGTATCTTATAAATTATTTGTTTACAAATGACAGACTTTCTTCAATAAGGTTTTTTAGGTTATTTAGCACAAAAATAGCCTCACGGAAAATATCCGTGAGGCTAATATTCGTCTATGGAGCGGATGAAGGGGATCGAACCCTCGTACCAAGCTTGGGAAGCTTGTATTCTACCACTGAATTACATCCGCAAAGGTACTTTAGTAGTATACCAAAATGTAAGGTAATTGTAAATATATAAATTTAGAAATGTCGTTGATTTTTCAGTTCCTTGTACTCATCCAGAAGATTTGGCGGCGTGTCACTTTTAAATATGTAGTCTGGAGAAGCAGCGGCGGCTTTTTCGGCAGCTGCTTTAAAGTCGTAATACACTTGCCATTTTGATTCTACTAATTCGTGTCCCGTCTGACGCAGGAGAAATGCCGGGTGGTAGGTGGGTATAACCGGGATTTCATTATAGTCGAACCATTTGCCGCGGTTACGCATAATACTGGCTGTGTGTCCATAGAAATATTGAAAAGCAACCTTTCCCAAGCAGACAATGACTTTTGGCTGAATTAGTTTGATTTCTTTTGCTAGATGGATATTGGCACAAAACTTGCCTTCTTCTAATGTAGGGGTTCGGTTGCCTTTAGGACGGCATTTTACAATGTTTGTAACATAGACATGATCTCTGGTCAGTCCGACACTCCATAAGGCTTTATCCAATAATTTACCAGAGGGGCCTACAAGTGGGATACCAAATTCATCTTCCACGCCGCCGGGGCCTTCGCCGACGAACATCAAGGGGGAGGCTGGATCTCCGGAATATCGTGTAGGGCCGCGATTTCCCTCATGGCGTAAATGACATGCTTCACAGGTCATGAGTGTATCCAGCCATGGTTTCATTTCTTCGTTTGTCATCGTACTCTTCCTTCCGTAAGTGTAATTCCTTCCATAATGAGGGCACAAAATTCGGCACCGATGACAGCAGCAGCGTCATCAGGAGCTACTAATACTTGTTGTCCTCTCATTCCGGCACTAATACTGATTGTTTCATGTCTTTTTGCTGATTCATCAATGTAGGTGGGAAATTGTTTTTTCATGCCGATAGGAGAGCAGCCGCCGCGGATATAGCCGGTCAAAGCTAATAATTCTTTCACGTGAAGGAGATGAACATTTTTATTGCCGCTGCATTGAGCCGCTTTTTTCAAATCCAGTTCTTTATCGCAAGGAATACAGAAGACGACCGGTCCGGTTTTATTCCCTTGAGCTACTAACGTTTTGAATACTGCTTCGGGGTTCAGCCCGAGTGCTGCTGCCGCATGTACACCTGATAAGTCAGTTTCGTCGTAATCATAGGCTTTTGTTGAATAGACTATTTGTTTTTTATCTAAAATACGCATTACATTTGTTTTTTTTGTTTTAGCCATTTTAAACCTCTTTTGATAGGGAAAGGAGTGATTGCAAGTTTATTGAACTTGCTTTTACTATAGCACAATTGACTGGTAGAGAAAAGACAATGATGGACATATAGTTGCCACAGGTCTTTAAAGTTATTATAATAAAAATGGAAAAGGATCATATATTATTTTGCTTAAACTACGTGAAAAGGAAAAACGTTTATGGAATGGATATTTTTGGTTATTGCAGGATTTTTGGAAATTACATGGGCTGTGACTTTGAAATTTACCGAAGAATTTACTCGATTTTGGCCTTCTATATTTACCGGAGCGGCGATGTTGGGCAGCGTGTTTTTTTTGGATTTATCTCTTCGCTCCCTGCCAATCGGTACGGCGTATGCTGTGTGGACTGGAATTGGAGCAGCAGGAACGGCTATTATCGGTATGTTGTGGTTGGGCGAGCCGCGGGCGATAGGGCGCATGGTATGTATTTTTTTGATTATTGCAGGGGTTATCGGGCTGAAATTGAATCTTTGATTATGATAGTTTAAACCTTTTTGATATGGTATAATAAGACAAAGCAGATGTCAGGAGGGGATAATATGAGCAGGGAAGAAAAAACGATTTGGTCGGAAGAAAAAATTTTTGCGGTCAATCATAATGCCCATGCAGCAGCGCCGGCACGCCGTTTTTTTTCCATGACGGATGCCGCCGACACCATAGAGCGTACACATTGTGAGTATGCTGAGGAAGTACGGCAGTATTTTCACACATTATTTCCCCATAGACAGTGGACTGTTTTTTCCGATACATTGGATAATCCATTACCGGTGCATGTGGAATTATTGCACCCTACTGTAGAAGAACCATTTTATCTTTTACACACAATAGGAATGAGTGCAGCTCCTATGCACTATCCTACAGGTCAAAATTCACCGGAAGATAAAGAGGCTTATGGTGAGTTGTGTATGCTGCTGCCAGGAAATTGGCCGTTTGATACTAAGGGAGATCGCTGTATATCAGTCACGGATGAAGCGGCATGGCCTATTCGTCTCCTTATGGAACTGGGACGATTTCCTCATGTTCACAAATTATGGATGTCATACGGATTTGTCTTGCCGAATACGGAAAATTGTGATCCCTTTACAAAAACAACGAATTTGTCAGGGGTTCTCATTGTTCAGTTTGAAGGGGCTTTAGGTGAGATGAAGGCTCATGATGGGACAACAATTCAGATATTAATGCCATATTTAATATATAAGGAAGAAATAGAATTATATGATGAAATAGGTCCGGACGAATTAATTGAACGTATTTTGAATTGTAATGAGGAATCTTTTTTACTGGATATTCATCGACCTAATGTAGCAATTCATTGATTTTTGAGAAATTTTACAGTGAAACAGAGAAAGGAAATGAACTATTTTGTTTTCCAGTGATTATACAGTAGCTCCCCGAACACTAGAAGAAGTTTACAGTGCATACAAAAGCGTGGCTTCTTCGGTGCTTGTCGCAGGGGGCAAAGGCTTGAGCCATCATACAGATCATTATGATTTGGCGATTGATTTGTCTAATCTTGGTTTGAACTATATACATGACAGAGGGGATGAAATTCTGATCGGCGCAATGACAACGCTGGATGCAATTGGTGCGTATCCATTTTTCCGAAGTTTTGGAGGCGGCGTTGTTTCAAGATATATATATACGCTAACTGATGATGCATTACGAAAAAATGCTACCATTGGCGGTGTTCTCGCATGCAAGATGCCGTTTTCTGTATTGATACCTATCTTGCTTTGCTTAACTGTGGATGTTGAACTCCATGATAAAGGACGCATGAGCTTGCATGATTATTTATGCTGTCCGCCTATGGGTGAACTGATCACATGTGTATCCATTGCAAAGGAACGAATATGTACCACCTATGCTGCCATGCGTATTTTACCGACGGATGAACCGTATTTGACAGGAGCGGTAGCGTTAAGAGAGGACTCATGGCGGATTGTGGTCGGAGGTCGTCCTGCCATTGCGGCTGTTGCTGAAAATGCAAGTGAATTATTAACAGAAAAAGGGATGGCTATTCGGGAAAATGTTGCGCGAGTTGCCAGTGAGGAACTTGATTTTGCGAATTATGGGACATGTTCTGAACAGGAACGCCGCAAAATTACAGTGAATATGGTTCGTGATCTTATTAATTCGACATGGAAAGGCTTTAGCCGGCAGCGAAATGCAATCAATAAAGACTATTCGGGAAAAACCTAATAAAATCCTAATGAACGGAGGCAGAAAAAATGATAGAAGATAAACGCTGGCGTCGTTTGCTGGTTCCTGGAATTACGGCGATTGTTGGGGCCGGAGGGAAAACGACAGTATTAGAACGATTGGGTATGTACGGACATAAAGGGAATTTGCCAATATTAATAAGCAGTACGGTGCCGGTAGAAAGCGCACAAGTAGATAATGTAGAGCCTTTTGATGTCATTTGTACAGATAATGTTGAAAAAGGAGAAAAATTTTGTTCTTCACGGATTGGAGAGGGCCGTATTCCTGCTTGGTTTTTTGGAATTGATGGCGCAGATCGTTATATAGGACTTCCTTTGTCTATTGTATCGGAATTGAAGCAGCATCATCCCGAATGGTACATTCTGCTCGAAGCAGATGAAACCCGGAATAAATGGGTCAAAGCTCCGAAAGCGGGTCAAACTGCAATTCCACAGAATTGTGATGTACTTATAGGTGTATTGAATTTGCAGATGCTGGGACATGCGTTAAAGGCCGAACGAGTAGAAGGACTGGAAACAGCGTCTGCTATTATGGGTCGTCCGGAGGGCGCCATTGTAACTCCGGCTCTTTTAGCTAAGCTTGTTAAGCATCCACAAGGGATGTTTCGCGGAGCAGATTGCCGGCGCATATTATTTTGCACAGGCTATAATGCGGTGCAGCATCGTATGACGGAAGCCCTGCTTGATGAGTTGACCGATATTGGTTTGACTGCGATTGTGTTGGCAGATGGATATAAAGACACTTGTGCTATACGACAGTATATTAATTATAGTGAATAACTTACAGGCAAAGAAGGACAGTATTCATGAAGTTTAAGATTTTGTTTGGCGTGGGCGTAAGTTTGCTGATAATTGCCGCTGGTACATACATGCATACAAATGAAGGATTTGATTTTACTGGTTCTACAGGCGGTCTTAACCACCTTTTTTTCATGTTGCCGGGATCTAAAACGGCATATATTGGCAAGGATTTTTCCTTGCCCGATGCAGATATTGATGTTCCTGTCTATGATAAATATACACTCAAGCAGCGGAGAGAAAAGGGATTGCCGCTTACCTATGGTAAAACAAGAACGTATTTTTATGGTGATCATGTTGCTTATTTAACCTTTGATGATGGGCCTAATAAGGCTAATACAGAGAAAATTCTTGATATTTTGAAAAAAGAAAAAATTCATGCAACATTTTTTCTTATGGGTAAAAATATTGAAAAGAATCCTGATATAGTAAAACAGATTTATGATGACGGAAATGCGATAGGACTTCATTCATACAGTCATGATTATAAAAAATTATATCGTTCTCCCAAGGCCTATACTGATGAATTAGAAAAAACGGAAGAACTGATTTACAATATTATTGGTGTCCGCCCGATTATTTCACGGGCTCCGGGTGGAACATCCGGGCATTTTACCAAAGCGTATTGGACGGCGGTTAATGACTTAGGATACATTGAAGTTGGCTGGAATGCACTTACAGGAGACGCAGATGGAACGGGACGTACGTCAGGCCAGGAAGTGACCAATCTTCAAAAACAACTGATCATACGGCCGTATTTGAATAGCCACTTGGTCATTCTTATGCATGATGCCGTGGGACATGAAGCAACGGTACAGGCTTTACCGCAGATTATAAAGCTGCTTAAGAATCAAGGATATACATTTCGGGTTGTAACGACGGCAATTCCGCCGGCTTGGTAGAAAAAACAAACAAGTAAAACGTTTAATAAGTGAAAATACTAAAATAATGTATTTTTTTCCTTGACAAATTAAGTTGAGAAGGATAGAATAAGCACAATAAATTTTTGAAAAGTTGCAGAGGGAGAATATCTAAAATGAAGTTACGATCTATGTTACAAACTGCAATTGCATATGGTTTTTGGTACGACTTTAGCCGGGTATACTTTTATTACGCCGGTTATTTTTGCTATGCCAAATCATATATGCAGTCGACAAACATGGGAGCACTTCACCGTATACCTTCAATAGCAACGCATTAGTATACGAATACGCACTGACAGGAGCAGGCTCATGAGAGCCTGCTTTTTTTGTTGGAGAATGGGGAGGAAAATTTATTATGATTATTGTGCTGAAACAAGGGACACCACAGAAAGAAATCGAGAAAATTAAACGATCTATTCAAATGAAAGGACTGCAGATTGATGAAAGCAGAGGGGCAAAAAAAACAGTTATGGGACTTGTAGGGGATACATCAGTCATTGATGGGGAACAACTTAAAGCGAATGAGTATGTCGAAAACGTCATGAGGGTATCGGAACCTTACAAAAGAGCCAGCCGATCGTTTCACCCGCAGGATACTGTTGTAGATATTGGAGATATCAAAATCGGGGGCAAAAAAATTGCGGTTATTGCCGGTCCGTGTTCTGTCGAATCACAGGAACAGATAGATGGTATCGCCAAAGCGGTAAAACTTTCTGGAGCGTCTATGCTGCGGGGGGGAGCATTTAAACCTCGAACATCTCCCTATTCGTTTCAAGGATTACGGGATAGTGGATTGGAAATGCTTCATCATGCCAGTCAAAAAGCCCGAATCCCTGTTGTGACAGAGATTATGTCAGCAGATAAACTAGAAGCATTTTTAGATGATGATATTGATGCTATACAAATTGGCTCCCGAAATATGCAGAACTTTGAATTATTGAAAGCGGTCGGAAAGGTGAATAAGCCTGTTTTATTAAAACGTGGGTTATGTGCCACTATCGAAGAATGGCTTATGTCGGCAGAATATATCATGGCAGGCGGAAATCGCAATGTAATCCTTTGTGAACGCGGCATTCGCACATTTGAAGAGTATACGAGAAATACGCTTGATCTAAGTGCTATTCCTGCAATTAAACGACAAAGTCATTTGCCTATTCTGGTGGATCCCAGTCATGCCACCGGCAAGCGCTGGATGGTTGAACCAATGGCAAAAGCGGCGATTGCTGCTGGTGCGGATGGTATCATGGTAGAAGTTCATAACGATCCGGATCATGCTTTATGTGACGGAGCCCAATCTATTACTCCGCAGATGTTTGACCATCTGATGAATTCATTGCGACAGATAGCACCTGTTGTAGGACGGGAACTATAGATTATAGTAAACAGTTGATTGAGGTGAACAGCGTGGATAATTCGGAAAGCGACTTTACGGACTTTACGATAGGAATTATAGGATTGGGACTGATGGGAGGGTCCTATGCCAAAGCATTGAAAAATGCAGGGGTACAGCATATTATTGGCATTGATAAGAATCTGCAGACCGTAGAACAAGCGCTTGCAGAAAACCTTATTGAAACAGGCGATATTTGTGGAGATGACGCTTTGAAAAACGCGGACTTGCTGATTTTTTGCTTGCCTGCAAGTGATATGATAGCATTTATCCATCAATATCAAACGAATTTTAAATCCGATGCCATTTTGACAGATATAGCGGGCATTAAAGGCGATACAATACATATCATACAGCAGCTGCTTTGCCATGAGATGGACTTTATTCCCGGACATCCTATGGCAGGGAGGGAAGGATCCGGATTATCACAGTCCGATGCTTCTATTTTCCGAGGAGCTAATTACATTTTGATACCGCAGAAAAAAAATAAAATAGAGAATATTCGACTTATTGGCAGAATAGCCAAAGAGATAGGCTGTGGGCATGTTATCCAAGTGACGGCAGAAGAGCATGATCGTATGATTGCTTATACAAGCTGTCTTCCGCATGTAGTGGCGACGGCGCTTGTTAATAGTAATTCTATGGATGTCAGAACAAAGTATTTTGTTGCCGGAAGCTTTCGGGATGGAACTCGTGTGGCTGATATTAATGCACGTTTGTGGACACAGTTGTTTATGGAAAATAAAAAGAATCTGCTTGAAGAAATCAATCGGTTTAAAAACTCCTTAGAAGATTTTACAGAACTTTTAGTGAATAGTGACAAAGACAAAATGATGGAGTATCTTGAAAAAGCCGCTGTTCGCAGAAGGGAACTTACTCGTGGAAAACATACATGTTAATTTAGAAAAAGATTCATATAGCATTTATGTGCAGAATGGATTGCTCGATATATTGGGACCTGCTGTTCGAAGGATAAGCAATACAGATAAAATAGCTGTTATCAGCGATGATACGGTGGATCGTTTGTATGGAAACAGATTGCAAACTACTTTAAATAATAGCGGAATAAGCAGCAAGCGCATTGTGTTTTCTGCAGGGGAGCAGAGTAAAAATATAGAAACGCTAGCCCAAATTTATGCAGCTCTTTCTGATTTTTCCATTACCCGGAGTGATGCGATCATTACCTTTGGCGGGGGCGTTCCCGGAGATTTGGGAGGTTTTGCAGCAGCAACTTATTTGCGAGGAATTCCTTTCATTCAAATTCCTACAACGGTTTTGGCGCAAGTGGATAGCAGTGTAGGGGGGAAAGTTGCAATTGACCTTCCTTCGGGGAAAAATCTGGCCGGTTGTTTTTATCAGCCTAAAGCTGTATTTATCGATCCTGAATTAGTACGGACGCTGCCTGAACGTATAACACATGACGGATTAGCCGAAGTCATTAAATATGGATGTATCTGCAATGAAAAACTTTTTACATTATTTGAACAGGTTTCCGGAGATGACGAAATAAACCTATGTTGGCAGGAAATAATCAAAACTTGCTGTGAAATTAAAGCGAGAATTGTAGAGCATGATGAACACGATACAGGGGAACGGATGCTTTTGAATTTTGGGCATACGATAGGACATGCCGTTGAAAAATATTATGGGTATGGAACCTATACCCATGGAGAAGCAGTAGCTATAGGAATGATGCTTTTGACCGCACAAACGGAGGTATTGGGACTTACTGAAAGAGGAACCGCAGAGAGAATCCGAAACGTACTTCAAAAGTTTCATTTACCGGTTATGATGGAGGCATCGGAAAAAGAGTTATTGAAATATATTGGCCATGACAAAAAGAAACGCGGCGATGATATAACTTTTATTATTTTAGAACGTATTGGCAAAGGAAAACGGTTCCCAGTTCTTGGTCCGGATATTTCCACATATATTTCGAAAGGAGATTTAGCATGAATCTCGTATTAACTCCTAAAAAATTAACAGGTACCATTACCGTTCCTTCTTCCAAAAGCCAAGGGCACCGTGAATTGATTTGTGCGGCATTAGCTCAAGGTGAAAGTATTGTAGAAAATATTACGGCTTCCGAAGATATTGCCGCAACTTGCCGAATTTTACGCCAAATGGGTGCTGCTATTCAAGAAATTCCTGATGGAAAATCGAATCGCATGAAATATTATGTGCACGGAGGGCTGCACAAACAAGAAACACCGTTGACTGTGCATTGCGGTGAATCGGGATCGACACTGCGTTTTCTTATACCGGTAGGACTTATCAGTGGGAATACCGTTACCTACATTGGCAGCGGACGTCTGGCAGAACGACCGTTGCAGCCATACTATGATGTATTTGATAAGTGTGATGTTCACTATGAAAGACAGGAAAAAGGACTTCCTCTGCAAGTTTTCGGTGGATTAACACCGGGGCGGTATGCACTGCCAGGCAATATAAGTTCTCAATTTTTTACTGGACTGCTTTTGGCACTGCCACTTATCCAGGGAGATTCTCTTTTATGCAGTACGACAACACTTGAATCGGCAAGTTATGTAGATATGACGCTGGCATGTCTCAAAAAACATGGCATTGCAACTGAGAAAAAAGAAAACGGGATATATTTTATTCCGGGACAACAACACTTTCAAGCAGGCAATTATATGACGGAAGGCGATTATTCTCAAGCTGCCTTTTGGCTGGCGGCAGGAATTATCGGGAAAAAGATATGCTGTCAGGGGTTGCAGTCGGAAACGTGTCAGGGAGATAAAGCTATTATTTCTATTATTCGTCGTATGGGGGGGAGCATTCATACGGAAGATTCTATCATAACAACCGCATCAAAGTTGCAGGGAATGGTCATAGATGCAGCAGATTGTCCGGATTTGGTTCCCATATTGACCGTACTTGCTTCAGTAAGCCGCGGCATTACACATATTATTCATGCCGGCCGTGTGCGGCTGAAAGAATGTGATCGTCTTCATGCGATGGCGGTAGAACTGAACAAATTAGGAGCCGATGTGCGCGAAGAACCAGAAGGACTGCTTATACGCGGTGTAGATCATCTGCGCGGGGGGCGTGTCAATGCTTGGGGTGATCATCGGATCGCTATGTCGCTGGCAATTGCGGCACAATGTTGTAACGATAAGGTTATTGTTGAAGGGGCGGAATGTGTTCGCAAGTCATATCCTGGGTTTTGGAGCGATTATGCTGAACTCGGCGGAATTATTGAAAAGGAAGGATAAAAGGGCATGGCAAATATATTTGGAAAGTATCTGACTATATCACTATTTGGAGAATCTCATGGTCAATCGGTGGGGGCGGTTCTGGATGGTATTCCGGCAGGGGAAACCATTGATTGGGAATTAGTACGTGAAGCAATGGCCCGCAGGGCGCCCGGAAAAAATCTCTTATCTACAGCGAGAAAAGAAACCGATGATTTTGAAATTCAAAGCGGTTATTTTAAAGAACATACGACAGGCACACCACTGTGTTTTCGTATTTGTAATGTCGATCAGCATTCTCGAGATTATGATAGTCTTCGTCATATTATGCGTCCCGGTCATGCTGATTTTACCGGTCATGTTCGTTACGATGGATTTAATGATTATCGAGGCGGCGGACATTTTTCGGGACGGCTGACGGCTCCGCTTGTTTTCGCCGGCGCTATTGCAGCACAATTACTGGAACGCCGCGGTATTACAATAGGCGTTCATATACAGCAAATTGGAAATATTAAAGACCGGCAGTTCTGTCCTATGGGAGAAGATGCGGCATTGCTTAAGTCACTTAGAAAAAAAAGATTACCGTTGCTGGAAGAAGATAAAGCGGCGCCTATAGAAAATCTCATTACTCAGACGAAAGGAGAGCTTGATTCTGTAGGTGGGATTATAGAAGGTATGGTTGTTGGATTACCTGCGGGATTAGGGGACCCTTTCTTTGATTCCGTCGAAAGTATGTTGAGTCATATGTTTTTCTCCATACCTGCGGTTAAGGGAATTGAATTTGGAGATGGATTTTTATTATCGGGAATGCATGGTTCAGAGGCAAATGATGCAATGCAGTATAAAGAAGGTAAGGTAATTACAATGTCTAATCATAATGGAGGAATTCTTGGTGGTATTACCAATGGGATGCCTCTTGTTTTTCGGCTGGTTATTAAACCCACTCCCTCTATTGGCCGAAAACAAGAAACGATTGATTTAGACACACAAGAAAATTGTTCTATTGAAATAAAAGGACGCCATGATCCGTGTATCGTGCAGCGGGCAGTTCCTGTCATTGAAGCAGTAACGGCGTGGACACTTCTCGATATGTGGATGATGGCGAATTCTAGGGGGTGATGCTATGGACCAGGATGACTATGACTATGAATATTGTATTCCCGTAGGCTGCTATGGAGCACCCGGCTCCTACAGCAGCGAGGCTATGATGAACTATTTTAAAAACCAACCTATTACTGTGACGTATTATGACCGTTTTGAAGAAGAAATACAGGCAGTTGCTGCCGAGGAAATTCAATATGGCGTTATACCTATTGAAAACTCTTCAACGGGAAGTATTACGGAAGTATATGATTTGATTCGCCGAAATAATTGTTTTATTGTAGGAGAACAATGCATTAAAATAGAGCATCATTTATTGGCGCTTCCTGGAACTCGGCTCGAAGATATTCGGACTGTTTATTCGCATCCGCAGGGGTTTGCCCAATGTCGGGATTTTTTCCGAAAACATACGGATTGGGTCCAATGTCCGTATTTCAGTACATCACAGAGTGCTGAGCGAGTTCAAAGGGAAGGAAACAGCACAGCGGCTGCAGTAGCAAACAGCATGGCAGCTGAATTATATGGCTTGCAGATACTAGTACCTCATATCTATACGAGCTCATTTAATTATACGCGTTTTTTTATTATTGCTCCCAAAATGAATCAGGCCGATCATCGGGATAAGATAACATTAGTATTGACGACGAAACATGAACCGGGCGCACTATATCATGTGCTTGGCCACTTCTTCTACAACGGCATGAATATGACACACTTGGAATCCAGACCTATGGAAGGGCATCCGTTTGAATATTTTTTCCATATTGATGTTATGGGAAGTTTAACAGATCCTGGTGTAGTCAAAACGTTGGATGACTTGGCTCGGAATTGTACATATTTTAAGATTTTAGGAAATTATCCGTCAGACCAAGGAGGAGCTGCTCATGAAATTCGGACTTATAGGAGCGAAATTAGGACACAGTGTGTCGCCGCAGATCCATGAAATACTATTTAAAAAATTAGGAATAGATAATCACAACCAATATGATTTACTGGAAATGGAACGAAGTGATATATCGGCTCATTTGCAAACAGGTTGCGGCTATACAGGAATGAATGTCACTATTCCCTATAAAATTGACGTAATGCCTTTTTTAAAAGAAATTTCTCATGCAGCGGATCGCATTGGCGCTGTAAATACAATTCACGTTACGAAAGAGGGATTATTTGGGTATAATACAGATTATGTGGGATTTGGCCGTTCACTGGATCATGCCGGAATCAAAGTAGAAGGGAAGGATTGTATTGTTCTTGGATCAGGGGGGGCGGCACGTGCCGTTATTCAATATTTAGCAGATGCAGGTGCCGCGCATATTACCGTTGTTTCTCGTAACCCTCTGCTTTTGAAACCATCATTTTCAGATTTTGCCCAACGGATAGGTATAGAAATTATTGGGTATCATGAACTGGAAAATCGCAAAGAGGCGCCTCTTATGGTAAACTGTACGCCTGTGGGTATGTATCCTAATATGCAGGTTTGTCCTATTTCAGAAAAAACGGCAGCCCGCTATGAAGCGTTGGTGGATCTTATTTATAATCCAAAGGATACGCTGTTTCTGCAATATGGAAAGCGGCATGGTGCGATTACTTTAAATGGGATGTTTATGCTTGTTGCTCAAGCCGTTGTTTCAGAAGAAATTTGGCTGGAGCGTCAAATAGGAAATGACGTTATTAATTCGATTGCTAAGGAAATGGAGAATGTTTTATGAAAAATATAGTAATTATAGGTATGCCGGGAAGTGGAAAAACTACATTTGGCAGTGCCTTAGCAGAACGATTGGGGCGTCAGTTCATTGATGCAGATGTATATATCGAAGCGAGAGAACAAAAAAAAATTCCTGAATTGTTCGCGATTAGTGAAAACTGTTTTCGAGAGGCTGAAACACGAGCAATGAAAGAACTGGCGAAACAAGACGGTATTGTTATTGCAACTGGCGGCGGTGTTATTAAACGACCTGTTAATATTGAAGTATTAAAGAAAACAGGCATTGTGATATTTATTGATAGAGAACCAGATGATATTATTGGCGATGTAATTATTTCCACACGGCCATTGTTAGCTGATGGAAAACAAAAAATATATGATTTATATAACGAACGGATTGGGGTGTACCGCTTGTCTGCAGACTTGCAGCTTGCCAACAAGGGAGTAATTACGGAAGTATTGGAACAGTTAGTGATGATGGTAGGAGAGGCGCTGAAAAATTAACGGATACGGATTATGAAATCAAAATAGATTGCAAAAGTTCTCTTTGATCTGACAGTTTATTTCTCGATAACTGTTATTTCAGGGAGAACTTTTTAGTTTGCTTGACAGGAAACTAAACAAGATAATGTATTGAGATAACAGGATAGTGTAGTAGATATTTGAAATTAATCTGAAACATCCTGATTTAAAACAAGATAGTTTGTACAGATAACAAATTGCTTTATAGGAAAAAAATCAGTAAAAACTTATAATTTTAATCGTAAGAACAAATTAAGTTATGCTAATATTAAAAAATAGGAGGCTATATATGATGGCGAGACCGGAACATATTGGAACTCGTGTACCTATCTTGAGTGCAGCAGAAGCAGTATCCTACATAGAGGATGGAAGTTGTATCGGGTTTTGCGGTGCTGGGGGAGGAATTGGTGAATCGACACAGTGTATATTGGCGCTGCGAGACCGTTTTGCGGAGACAGGCGCTCCGAAAAATCTTACACTCTGGCATGCTGCGGGGCTGGGAGACAGAGGAGAACGAGGTATGTCACCACTAGCCTTACCCGGAATGGTATCAAGAGTGTACGGAGGACATTGGGCGCAATCACCGAAGTTGGCAGAGTTGGCTGAAAAAAATGAAATTGAAGCATATAACTTCCCTCAAGGGGTGATGAGTCAACTATTGCGTGTAATGGCTGCTGGTCAGCCGGGGATGCTCAGCCGAGTTGGTATTGGAACTTTTATTGATCCCAGAATGCAAGGGGGACGATTAAATACTTGTACGACAGAAAAATTGTTAAAAATCGTAGTTTGCAACAACCAAGAATATATCTATTATCCGGTTATACCCATAGATGTATGTATGATACGAGGGACAACGGCTGACACCGAAGGATACGTTTCGATGGAAGACGAAATTGCGTTTTTAGATACCTTAGCCATGGCGCAAGCTGTTCATAATAATAATGGACTAGTCATTGTGCAGGTAAAACGAGTGGTCAAGAAAGGGTCGATTCATCCGAAACAAGTGAAATTGCCGGGATATCTAATTGATGCCATTGTGGTAGATCCTGATCAAGGACAACTTTACAATGGATCAGATCGATTTTTTTCCGGTGATTATATACAGGAAGACGACGAAATAACTCCGCTGCCGTTGAACCAGCGCAAAGTGGTGGCAAGACGAGCCTTGATGGAAATCAGTCCGGGTAATGTAGGGAATGTGGGAGTAGGCATTGCTGATGGGATAGGATTAGTGGCACGGGAAGAAGGAATAGGTGATGAATTTACATTGACCGTCGAAACAGGACCTGTAGGAGGGGCAACCGCTCAAGGAATATATTTTGGAGCCAGTATCAATGCGAAAGCGCTCATGGATATGCCCTCTCAATTTGATTTTTATGGAGGCGGGGGGTTGGATGTTGCTTATTTGAGTTTTGCGGAAGTGGATCAGATGGGCAATGTCAATGTTCATAAGTTCAATGGTAAGATTGTTGGTACCGGCGGTTTTGTTGATATCTGTGCGGGTTCTAAAAAAATTATTTTTTGTGGGACATTACGTGCTGGTGGATTGAAAACTTCTGTTGGAGATGGACAGATTTCTATTGATCAAGAAGGGAAATTTGAAAAATTCCTGCCTCAACTTTCTGCTATTACCTTTAGCGGACAGGAAGCGTTGAAACAAGGGAAAAAAGTGTTCTTTATCACAGAACGAGCTGTTTTCAAATTGGGAAAAAATGGGCTGATTCTGATAGAAGTAGCTCCGGGTATGGATGTTCAGCGAGATGTGATTGATAAAATGGGATTTGTGCCGAAAATAGCAGAACATGTGAAGGTAATGGATCCCCGTATTTTTTGTGAAGCAGTCATGGGTATCCGACAGGAATTCATGATAAAGCATTGCTGATTTTTTATTCTATTTATATAAAGGATATAAATAAGGGAGGGTCATTTATGACAAGTAAAACATGCAAAGTACCATTAAAAGTAGGAGATACATACAGTTTCACCAAAACAATCAGCGAATCCGATGTCTATTTATTCGGTGGAATTACTGGTGATTTCAGTCAAATGCATTTCAATGCAGAATTCATGAAACATACGATGTATAAATCCCGAATTGCTCATGGAGTCCTGGTATTTGCATTAGGTTGCACACCGGGAACATTATTGCAGCAGAAAGTTAATTCGCCGATTCCTAGCGCTTCGTACGGGTATGACCGTCTCCGATTTATCAAACCGGTCTATATAGGAGATACGATTACAACTGTGTATACGGTTTCTGAAATTGATGAAGCAAATATGAAGACTTTTTCGAAAGTGGAAATTTTTAATCAACATGGTGATATTGTTGTTGCGGCAACACATATATTGAAATTTTTTCCGTTGGAAGAAGATAAATAATATAATGGGCAGGAAAATTATGCGAATAATTTGAAAGGAGTGTTTGTATGAAGATATGTATGTTAGGTTGTGGTGCTTTAGGAAGCACTATTGGGGGAACCCTTGCACAAGGCGGTGCAGAAGTTTATTTTGTCGATCCATGGCAGGAACATGTTGAAGCAATCCAAAAAATGGGGTTAAAACTCACAGACGAAAAAAAAGATTGGTTTGTACCGATTAATGCTCGTACAAGTCCGCAAGGGATTGGTCCTGTAGATTTAGTCATTGTATTGGTGAAATCCTTTCAAACAAAAAAAATTGTTGAAAATGTCAAGACCTCCGATTTGATTGGAGCGGATACGGTTGTTATGTCTCTTCAGAATGGATTGGGAAATGAAGAAACCATTGCTGAAGTGCTAGGGGCAGATAAAGTGGTCAGTGGCAAGACGTATGTAGGCGGCCGTCTCATCGGACCGGGATATGTCAGCGCCGGAGTTAAAGGGAAATATACATATATAGGGGAATTGGATGGCAAGAAGACTGAACGCATACAGCGGATTGCCGAGGAATTCAACAAAGCGGGACTGTTATGTGAAGTGAGTGATAATATAAAAGGCCTTATTTGGGATAAACTTCTTATTAATGTTGCTGCGGGGGCATTATGTGCAATTACGCGGCTGCCCTATGGACCTCTTTATGAAGAACCTGTTATTCAGGATTGTGCCGAAGCTGCTATTGCCGAAGCTATTTCTGTAGCAAAAGCAGCAGGTGTGAAGTTGAAATCTGAGGATCCGCAATACCCTTGGTTTGCTGCAAGTCAAGGATTGCCACCGACTTTTAAGACGTCTATGCTGCAGAGCATAGAGTCGAAACGGCCTACAGAAATTGATTTCATTAACGGATCGATTGTTGAATGGGGGAAAAAATACGGCATTCCGACACCCGTGAATCAGACACTTGTTGCCTGCGTCAAGGGAATTGAAAAATATGTTCTTCAATATGAGCCCAGTTTGCAATAATAAGAGGTAGAGTAATGAATTCTTGGTTGGAACATAACGCGATTAAAGTACAAAATATGGATTGGTATGTACAATTTTTTGATGATGTATTTGGAATGAAAGTTCGTAAAATCATGGGTCAGGCCCCAAAACGAAAGATATGGCTGTGGGGGGGAATTCAATTAAATGAAACTATAGAATTTCATTCGCCTGAAGGTCGGGAAGAGCATTTGGGAATCATGACAGACAATGTGATTGAAGTTTTAGAAAAGGCGTATGCATATGGAGTTGCAGAGCTTCAGGAAGGACATAATTGGATTCAGCTTCCTGATGGACTTCACATTGAAGTTATTGGAGGAAAACCAGATGTCATACAGCAGGCAATTTCTTTAAAGCCGTGGATTGAATGCGATAAATAAAGGGAGGAAAATACGATGAAAAAAGTAATGCTGTTACATGGAGTAAATCATAATATGTTTGGTAAACGGGATCCTAAGCAATATGGAACGATTACCTTGAGAGAAATTAATGAACTGGTGGACAATCTTGGCAAGGAATTAGATATACAGGTAACTAGTTTCCAGACAAATAGCGAAGGAGAATTTGTAGATAAAATTCACGAAGCTTATCAGGAACAATATGACGGAGTCATGTTGAATGCCGGTGCTTGGACACATTATAGTTATGGGATTGCAGATGCATTAGCTATTTTGGAATGCCCTATCATTGAGCTGCATATGTCAAATACGCATAAACGGGAAGAGTTCCGTCATCATTCGGTTATTTCTCCCTTGGCAACAGGAATTATTATGTGTACCATAGGTATAACGAAACGCTGTCGGAGTCATACCTATGCGGCGTGTAAAAAGATTAGTAAAATAATTGACATTTTCATATCCGATTTGTTGTGCAATGACTGAAAGAGAATCAATGGTATTAATTAATAGCCATTTTGCTTCGCATATACGGAGATCAATAGTATAATTGATAGGAGAGACACCATATACGTTTTTAAATTCATGACTGATATGGTCTTCACTCATGTGGAAACGGGAGGCTAAGCTTTCTAAAGAAATTTTTTGAGCATAGTGGAAATTAATGTAAATCATAATATCACGAGCGAAGGAATGATTTTTCGGATACTCATGAATGCGGCAATGTTCGAAATACTGACTGTATAAGGCAACTAACGTTTCAGCCAATTGGTTACACAGAAACATACTGGTATTAGTGTGATGCTGATGTTGCTCATGTATTTCATTTATTAGTGAAAAAATAAGGTGTTTTTCTTGATTGACGTTCAATATAGGAACTCCATTTTCCGGTAAGAGTGTTACCGCATGCTTTTGATTTTTCAGCTTAAAGTTTGATATCCCAATAGACCAGATGCTGGCCGGTTGGTTATAATCTGAAGCCAAACCGTGTAGTACCCCGGGTTCGATTGCGATGATATCACCTCCATGTACCGTGAAATTTTCGATATCCAAAGAATAATTGGCTATTCCGGATTCCACATAGGCGAGTTCTATTTCATCTCGATGGACATGATAATTCGCTGACCACGTAGGATTATCATAGCTATGGGAGAGCCTTGTCAGATGGGGACGCTTTTCTTTCTCGAAAATATCTGTATACGTGTCGTGGAAAAAATAATAATACATAGATGTACCTCATTCTTCATTATAAAAAAACTCGTACGACCGGAAAATATTGCATCCGGTCAATACGAGCTTTTGTGCATATTTAGTGGAGAGCCCGCAGAATTTGCTGCAGTGTCGTTACTTCCAACTGACCGGGAGCAGACGCTTTTTTTGCAGAACCAAATGTTAAGGCAGAACCAAATATTTCACCGCTGATGCGGCTGATTGCGCCCAGCTTACCCATGGACATCGTAATGAGGGGTTCATCAGGGTACTGCGATTTTACAGCTTCTGTAGCACTGAGCAGCGTCAATACATCTTTCGCAGACTTAGGCATACAAGCTAATTTTGCAACATCAGCACCTAGCTTTTTCATACCGATGAGACGTGTTGTTATTTCGTCGAAAGAGGGTGTCTTATCAAAATCATGATTACTCATGATGACAGTTACACCTGCTTTTTTTGCAAGAGCAATAATCGATTGAATACTATCGGGATTGCGGAAGTATTCTACATCGACGGCATTGATTTTGCCGGACTGAATGGCGTACTGAATCAATTCAAAGTAGAATGATTCTGGTACGGCCGTTTCACCGCCTTCATCCTTTGTACGGAAGGTAAAAAGGATCGCGCTGTTGGGCAGTTCGTTACGGACGGCTGTGATAGCTTCGTTGACCGAATTCAAATCGGGTACTGTTTTTAGAAAATCAATGCGCAATTCAACGACATCATAAATTTTATCTTGCAGATATCTGCATTCCTGTTGTAATTCGTCTACGGTGCGGCCTACAATAGGGACGCAGATTTTAGGAATACCATTATCTAGTGTAACATTACCAATTTTAATCATTCTGACCTCCGGGATGATTGTAAAACACAATATTTGAAGTTAAGCAGCAATTTGATTTTCTGCTGGTTTTTCTTTCATAACACTATTATAGCGGATATAGATGATACAGGCGACAACAAAACCGGCTAAAGCGATGGCTGCATCAAGTCCCATAATGCTGTTAATACCGCTGTCTGCCATATATCCAGTAATAACGGGAATAGTGAAAGAGGCGATACTGCCTGTTGTATAGAATACACCCGTCATGGTTCCTTTGCCTTTTGGGAACATTTCAGTCATCATTACAAGACCAAGCTGCATAACTCCGCCGGCAGCCGAGAAACCTACTATAAAGGAGAGTATCGGAGCAAGAGAGCCGGACGGTATGAAGTACAGACCGGAAATCGATATGGTAGAAATGAACGTATAGACAACGAGAAGCGTAATAGGACGGATGCCCTTTTTTGTAATAAATGCGGTGAAAAACACACAGCATAAAGAACCAATACTATAATAACTCATCAGGGCACGAGAAGCAATATCTGTCATCTGGGCAACGGAAGCACCGTATTTTGTGAGCCATTGGCTGATCAAATAAAACGTAGCTTGAGAAATATATCCGTAAATAACAAAGCAGATACCTTCCAAATACCATTTTGATTTTGGGATCCAGCTTGCCAGCTTTGTGGACGTACCTTCTTCTTTTGCTTCCTTAACCGGATTCATCGATGGGAAAGAGTATTTCATGATGAGTGGCAGATTGATAAGAAGGATAGCCGCTGCAATGATAAAAGACCAGCCGTACCAGGCACCGGTGCTGATAAGGAATCCGATAAACAAAGGAAGTAAAAATTGACCGGCAGAAATAAAGGCTTTTAAAAGAACCGTTGCGGTAGAAGCACTATCTGGATATGCTTCAATCAAGGCAGGATAGGTACCGGCATCTAAAAATGAATTAGCGATACCTGCCAAAATACCAAAAATACAGGCAATTGTCGAGGTGGGACTCATTAATATACCAATGAAGAAAGAAATGTATGTAACTATCCCTAAAAGTATAAACGGCTTGCGGCCATATTTATCCGATAATTTACCAGAAACAAAAAGGACGATTAAGCGGCCGATGCCAAGCATGGAAATAACCCAGGCAACGTCGGCGATGCTGCCCCAGCGAGCAGCCAGTGCATCCATGTTTTGAGCAAGTATAATGACACCGATGCCGTGAACAAAATAGTTTAAATACAGGCTGAAAGATAACGGGCGATATGATTGATTCATTATGGTTTCTCCTTTTTAGTTGAATTGGTCATAGTCTGTCATTAGAATAAAATATCTTTAATGTAGTCTGTAGGCATTTCTTTTCCAGTCCAAAGTTTAAAGGCCGCAGCTCCTTGCCAAAGCATCATGCCTAAGCCGTTAAAGGTATGGCAGCCCACTTCACTGGCCCATCTCATCAATTCTGTTTCTCTCGGAGCGTATACGGTATCCATAACGACAAGTTCTTTATGCAGATAACTCTTATCGGGGATGGCAACTACATTTTCCAGTGGTTTCATACCGCAGGAAGTAGCGTCTATGTAAATATCACTGCTGTCTAACTCTTCCTTTAATTTAGCGTGATCGGCTAAATCATAAAGATTTACTATGCAGTTTGTACGTTCGCGGAGTTTTTTTACTGTTTCCTGGGCATTTTCAAAAAATTTATCTTTTACATTGAAAATAGTCAATTCACGGACACCGTCAAGAGCTGCCTGTACTTCAATTGCTGTCGCAGCACCGCCGGCACCAATGACAGTCATTTTTTTGCCAACATAGTCAACTCCTTCTTCGGAGAGAGAATGCATCGCACCTGTACCGTCTGTGATCGTCCCAGTTAAGATGCCGTCGTCATTTACAACCGTGTTGCAGGCACCGACAATTTGGGAAACAGGGGATAATTTGTCAAGATATTGCGTAATGGCAACTTTGTTCGGCATGGAAACATTCCATCCGCGTACTTTCATAGCACGCAATCCCTGTACTGTATCTTTTAAGGTGGAGTTATCCACTTCAAAGCAGACATATACATAATCCAGCCCTAATTTTTTGAATGCTTCATTGTGCATTGTCGGAGACATACTGTGACGAATTGGATATGCGATCAACCCAATCAATTCGGTATGTCCTGTTACACGTTCTGTAATTGCAATTTTACCCATAATAAATTCCTCCTTAAAATGTATACATAAGAACTTTAAAATTTTGTATATTAAACCGCCGATATGCGGTTATTACCATACATATAGAATACATTAATTGTACTATTTTTCACTAGCATTGACAAAGATATATGCTGTGGATATATAATTTTTTACCGTGATTGGAATAAACCAACCGCGGTAAAAAATAGATTTAACTAGTCTTCAAACCCGCCAATCGTATCGATTACATTGACTACATTGCGTCCGGCTTCGGTGCCGTGAATAATTTGACCGGTTTTATTACTGTTGCCTATATTATAATAAGGAATATTGTTTTTTCGAGCATAGGTTTCAAATGCAGTTACATCCGGCAAGTCCGGGACAAGACCCATGCAGATAAACCCGAGATCAAAAGGATACTCTTCCATCTTTCCATCATGTTCAGCAATAAATTTATCGGGGCAAACTTTTTTTAAAGCAGTAGACAGATGCATATCAATGTTATCGTGCTGTTTGAAAAGATTTTTCAGCGTAGACTTTGTTACAATATCACAATCCTTGCCGACAGAAGGCATCATTTCAATGACTTGGACATCTGCCTTGCGAAGCGCAAAAAATTCCATAACATCTAAACCGACAGCACCGGCACCGATGATGACAACTTTTTTACCTTCGGCGATCTTTTCAAAATATGGAATGTTTTCCATGAAATTTGTAATAGAAGTAATGTTGCTGTCCTTTGCGTCTGTATATTCGAGAAGGCCTTCAATTGGTGGGGTCATCGACTTGGAACCTGTCGCATTGTACAGAATATCCGGGGCTAATTTTTCAATCATATCCGGTGTTGCTTCCGTATTTAATTTGATTGTAAGATTTTTAAGACGGGCAGCTCTTTTTTCAAGATATGCCGGAAAATCTTCGATGCGGCTTTTTTCCGGGAAACGAGCAATTTTACGAGCCATGCCGCCAAGTTC